>MDTG01010840.1_pt1 | contig 24376 bp, 19 predicted proteins | sample 811421 | NCBI WGS metagenome assembly MDTG01 (sample SAMN05326645, study PRJNA326480) | marine metagenome | isolation source: seawater | place: Pacific Ocean: South East | collected 2011 | reverse complement strand
TACAAAATAATTAATTGAAGTTTTTAATAGCAAATTTTAAACGAATAAAAAATTTGAATAAGTTTATAATTGCATAAATAAAAATGTAATAGGCAGTTATGTAAGATTGCTTAAAAATAATTAAATCAAATAAACTAAAAATAAATATTAAATGAAAAAAAGCAATATTTCCTAAAAAAATCTCATTGAGCATATATTTTTTTGACTTTTTATTTTCATTAATTTCATAACCACTTGTTTTTATAATAAGTTTATTAAGAATTTTAATGAAATTCTCAGTAACAGTAAAAAGTAAAAATATAACTATAATTATATTTTGAAAATCATTAAAATTTAAAAGAAAATTTTTAAATATGCCAATCAATCCGAAATAAATTATTGAGGTATTAACGATAAAATGCACAAGGTTATCCAAGAAAATACCAAGATATGTCTTTTCATTCAAATATCTTGCTACCTCACCATCAGAGGTGTCAAAAATATCATGAAGAATTAAGAAAATTCCAGAAATTAAATACATATAACTTTCTCCAAAACTTAAGAAAAAAGCTCCTAAAACGCCAGGAATACACATCAAAATAGTGATGTGATTTGGCTTAAAGGCTAACTTTATAAAGATATAAGAAAAAAATATAGACACATGTCTTGTAAAAAAATTGAAATAAAATAAATTTGAATTTTGTTGAGATTTAATTATCTTCAATATTTCTTTCATAAGTTGATAATAATACATGTTACCTATAGATAAAGTAGTCATATTAGCCGGAGGCAAGGGAACTAGAATTATTGAGGAAAGTCAATATAAGCCGAAACCCTTAGTTGAAATTGGTGGTATTCCAATCATATTACACATAATGTCGATTTTTTCTTATTATGGTGTAAATAATTTTTATATTCTAGTAGGTCACAAATCATTAGAAATTAAAAAGTATTTTCTTAATGATCTTTATGGTAACTCCCATTTGTTCTTAGACTATCAAACAAAGTCTATAAAATTTAAAGACACTATAAAAAAGAAATGGAAGGTAAACATAATTGAAACTGGAGAAAATACCCAAACTGGAGGTCGGCTTTTAAAAGCTAAAAGTTTTCTAAAAGATGACCCTTTTTTCTTAACCTATGGAGATTGTCTATCAGATATTAATTTATTTGATTTGTATAAAAGTCATGTAAAAAATAAGAAAATTGCTACTGTTACAGGAATTCAACAAAAAAATAGATTTGGATCTCTTGATGTAAATAAATCAGGAATAGTTAAATCATTTTCAGAAAAACCTTTGTTAAATAATGCTCTAATAAGTGGTGGATTTTTTATATTTAATAAAGAAATTTTTAAATATCTAAAAGGACCCTCAACAGTTTTGGAAAAGGATCCACTATCTTTTATTGCACATAAAAAACAATTAAATTGTTTTTTTCATAATAAGTTTTGGCATCCTATGGACAACCTTAGAGAAAAAAAGCATTTAGAACAACTATGGCAAAACGGTAAAGCTCCTTGGAAAAAATTTACAAAAAAATTAATATAATTGGTTGTGGTTTTGTAGGTCTTACAACAGGTTTAGGCTTAGCAACTAAGGGTTTTAATATTAATTTTATAGATATTGATCAATCTAAAATAAATGATTTAAAAAAAGGAAAGATTAATTTTTATGAAAACGGCCTTAAAGAATTATTAAATAAAATAAATAAATCTAAAATAAATTTTACATCTAATTACACATCAATAGATCAAAGCGGATCAACATTTATATGCGTAGATACACCATCAAAAAAAAATGGAAATATTGAACTAAAATATTTAATTTCGGTAATAAAGAGAATAGTAGATATTAAATTTTCAAAAAAACATTTATTAATTTTTAAAAGCACTCTTACACCTGGAACTACTGATCAATTTTATAAAAAAATTAAATATATTAAAAATTTACACTTAGCGAATAACCCAGAATTTTTAAGAGAAGGAACTGCTCTATATGATTTTCTAAATCCAGATAGAATAGTATTTGGTTGCTATGATGATTTTTCATATTCTACTCTTAAATATATATATAAGGGGTTTAAAACTAAATCTTTTAGACTTTCGCCTTCTGAAGCTGAATATTCAAAATATTTTTCTAATATTTTTTTTGCAAATTTAATATCTTTTGCAAATGAATTTAGTAACTCATTAAAAGTTAATAGGAATGTAAATTATGAAAATATTTTGAGTACATTTTCTTATGATAAAAGAATAGCATTTAGAAAAAACAATAAATTTTATTTTCCATCTCTACTTAACTACCTAACGCCTGGACCTGGGTATGGAGGTAGTTGTTTTCCAAAAGATACTTTAGCTTTTAATTCTTTTTTAAAAAATAATAAAATAGATAATAATTTAATTAATTCGGTAATTAAAATTAATGATAATAGGGATAGAGAGATAATTAATAATTTCAAAAAATTGATTAAGGGAAAAATTAATCCAAAAATATTAATTTTTGGACTTTCCTTTAAAGCAGAATCTGATGATTTAAGAAATTCAAAAAGTTTAGTTCTTTATAGAAACATAAAAAAAATTAAAGACCTAAAAAGTGAAATTTTTTTCATTGATCCATATATAAAAGATTTATCTATTATAAATAAATATAATGTAATTAGCATAAAAAAAATTCACAAGATAAATTTTGATTTGTTAATAATTATGAATAAATATAGAGAGTTAAAAGAAATAAATTTCAAAAAAATTGATGGAAAAATTAAAAATATTTTAGATACAAGAAATTGTATAAATGAAACTTTTAAAAATTCAAAATTAAGTACTATTGGTATTTATTAATTCTTTATATTTTTCAAAAATTCTATTTGCTGTAATTTTAATATCGAAATTTTTAATATGCTCAAATTGTTTAAAAATTTCCTGTTCTAATTTATATCTGTCAGATTTATCAATTGATCTAATAATAAAATCAAGAGTTTTAGTATCTTTGATTAAGAAATTAGTGTTTTTAGGCATGATATATTTATTTGATGGTAAATCTCTCAATACTAATAATAAACTATTTGATGCAGCCTCCATTGAAGCATTAGACATAGCTTCTGAAACTGAAAAAGAAATGTAGATGTCATTTTTATGACATATTTCAGTAATTTTATTTTCACTATAATCATATTGGCCTTTAAGAAAAATATTATTGATACGTTTTTCTTTAATATAATTTGAAATTTTATTTAACTCTGGACCATCTCCATAAATATTAAAAATAGATCGTTGCAAATTAGCTTTATGAAAAACTTGAATTAAGTCAAAAATTTGTTTTCTCTTTATTAATCTTCCTGTGTAACAAAAGGCAATCTTTCCTTTCTTTTGTATTGAATTATTATTTATAAGAGTACCATTAGGAAGATGAAGAATATTGCTTTGTTTTATTCCAATTTCTTTCAGTCTAATAATTAGGGATGGAATAGTAACATGAAAAAAGACTTTACTATAAAAGTACTTAAACAAATATTTTCTAACTCTATTCTTATATATTTTTTCTATTTTAGAATTCTCGCCTTCAAGGGTTATTTTAATAATCATAGGTATCTGAAAAAAATGTGAAAAAAACCCTAAAAAAATAGCAGGCGCATTAAAACTATGCGAATGTAATATTGATACTCTTTTAAAAATAATTTCTTTAAAAATTTTATAAAGATATAAATTATTAAAAATTTTTTGCACAAAATTGAAACGTAGGTAAGTTTTATGATTTGGATCAGTACCTACTACTTCTATTTGAAATTTATCTTTAAAATTTGAAGACTTTAATTGGTTAATAATTTTATAAACTTGTATTTCTGCACCTCCATAACTTGTATAATAAGAGGGAGAAATGAAAATTATTTTATTTTTTTTCAAAATTAACTGTTAAAGTATTATTAAGTTTTAAACAAAAAACGCGATACTAACTTTACAAACTAAAACTATAATAAAATTATAAAAATAAACAAAGGTAAATCTAATTTTTTACAATGTTGTTAGATGTATCATTTATTAACCCTAAATTTTAAGATTTTCCTTTGAGGCTTTTACCGCTCTATCTCTAAGTAATTTTAATTCTTGCATATCAGGGTTAAGGGTCTTTTCATTTTTAATATAAGTTAAATAAAAATTTTTAATTATTCTTAAAATATCATAAAAAATTAATATGGGCTCTTCTTTATAAAAATAAAAATTTCTTCGATATTTTATTAATGGATTTAACCATCTCACAATAAATCGGTTGTAAAAAAATAAATTATAATCAGCACATATCACTTTTTTACAGATTTTAGAATATCTATTAAAAATTACTGGGTCATCAAAACTAAAATGTCTTTTTTCTGTTAAATACAATCCAAAATGAAATTTTTTCTTTAAATTTGAGTCACTTATATACCTAATGTTAGATGATTTTAATTGGATAGAGTCATCTGTTAAATAAAAAAAAATATTTTCAAAATTCTGAAAGTGAGAGGTTATTTCAAAAAGTAAAGTAAAATTATATTTTCCAAAAATTAAGACTTTACAGTTATCATTTTTTATAAAAAAAAGTTCTAAATTCTTTATTCTACTTCTAAGATATTCGATATGATAGTTAATAATATCATTATTCGATTTATCAAAATATTCTAAAAATTGCGAAGTATCTATATTTTTAAAATCAGAGGTTGGTGATAATTCATTTGGATCGTTCTTAAGATCATAAAGCTCTTTCTTGTCTGTATCATGGTAAATAACTAATTTGTAATTACTATTTCTTAAAGAAGTTATCCTTCCTTTTTGTAAAAGTAATCTTGTATCAGTTCTAATAATCCTATTCTTGCTGAGTTTATTTCTATTTTTTACGATATCTAATCCTTTAATTTGAATTTTATTTTGGCTGGGTAATTCTATATTTAACATTCCTAGAATAGTTGGTAATAAATCAATATGGCCTACTACTTCATTCACTGTTCCTTTTAAATTTTCAGGAGTTTTAATAAATAATGGAACTTTTATATTGTCGTCAGTTACTACCATATCATGTCTTAAATTCCTCATGCTATTTTTATTAAAACCAGTAGATGGGTCAGGGTAGCCGTGATCAGAAGTTAAGACTATGATTGAGTCATTAAAAAAATTTTTTTCCTTAAATAATTCAATAGTTTTTTCAACACAATAAGATGTATTTGGATCATCTCTACAATCAAACCAAAACATAAAAAAAGACTTTTTAGGAATATTTTTAGTGAATAAATTTTTGGCTATAGATAACATTTCAATATTTGTCCAAAAATTTCTATGGCTAATTCCCTTAGGAAAAAACTTTTTAGGTAAAGGCTGTGTTAAATCTTTAGTTACCTCTCTTCCTGTTCTTGAATTATCAATTGAAAATATTGAATACCCATTATTTTTTAAAATATTTTGAAGGGAATCGAAATTACTCTTATCAAATTCCCAATCATTGTAATTTCTTGCTAAATAAGAGGACTCAATTCCAGTAAACATTGTTGCTGCTGACATTACTGAGCTTGGTGCAGATGCTATTGCATTTTGATAGTCTAGTGAATAGCTTGCAAAGCTATCCATGTAACTTAGTCTTCCTCTGTCATCTATATCTGTCTTATAGTATCTAACACTATCTACCACAATAAAAATGACAGGAGTTGTCATATATTTTTAATTTATAACTTCTACTTCGGGCAGTGGTACAATGAAAGAAGATTTTATTCCCTTTTCCCTTAGATACTTAATTATGGGTTCTTTTAAGTGCCATGCAAGTAGTAGTATATAATCAGGTTGGTCTTCAGATAATTTAGAATTATTTACTATTGGAATATGCTTGCCTGGTAAAAATTTACCTAATTTTAAAGAGGTTGGTTGTTCAGCTATATAGGGTATTAAATCAGTTCCTATATTGCAGTAGTTTATGAGCGTGCTACATCTACCTGGACAGGAGTTACCAACTACAGACTTGCCGTTAGATTTGATTTCAGTTAACAAAGAAACGAGGTCTTTTTTAGTTTTTTCAACATTCAACCGAAAATCTGTCCAAATTTTAGGTGAATATAGACCAATTGACTCTTCATTTTGTAAAATTTTATTGACCGTCGGATCAACATGATGATTTAAATCATTGGATATTACTACTTTTATTGAGCCTTGATATCTTTGAAGGACCTCTGCATATACTACCTTCATGTTGAAAATTGAAAATAAGTAAATTAAAGATTTTAATGAATAATTTCTTATGTGCTCATGATAAATAGTGTCGTATTGATTAAATTTTAATATATCTACCATATAATGATTTTCTAAAATAAAATAACCATTATCGCTTAATAGGTTTTGAATTCCGCTAACAACCTGTCCTAATTGGGACATATGCGCAAAAACATTTGTAGCGGTAATCAAATTAGCATTACCATAATTTTCTAAAATTTTATTTGATATATTTAAATCAAAAGGAGCTTTAATTGTTTCAATGCCATCACTAATTGCTATGTCTGCAATGTTTGTTGGCTCTACACCAAGAACTCTAAGATTTAGTTTTTGATATTGCTTAAGTAATGTTCCATCATTTGATCCAATATCCACTACTAAATCATTACTCAAGATTTTATATGTTTTGATGTTATCTTTGGCTTGATCACTATGGTGTTCAACAATTTCTTTTGTAATTCCAGGTCTATAAGGGTAATCAGGATGATAAACTTCATTTCCTGGAACAATATAATTAAGTTGTGAACATCCCAATTCATAATTGGCTTTTAGCTTTAATGGGAAAAATTTTTCATTTTCAATATCCCTATTGAGATTAGATAATAGACTGTCACATAGTGGCTGGTCACCCAAATCTATTACATCATTTAAATTAGTACTACCAGATATCATGCAGTAGTCTAAATTACCGTCATTTGGATTTAAAAAATCTATATTTTTACTTGTCGAAATCAATGTTGAAACATTCTAGTAATTTTTTTAAGAAAAGCTAATGAGAATAATAATAATAAAAATTTTAAAGCATATGTGATTGAAGTAGAAATAGCTGCTCCAATTAGCCCGTACAGAGGCAGCAGATAAAAAAGTAAAGAAATATTAATAATTACAGTAAAAATTGCAAAAAAATTTGGTAATAACATAGTGTTATTAGACTTGTAGTAATTAATTAAAATTCTAGTAAGGCTATCAAAAAAAATACCCGGTAGTAAAAATAATAAAATTTGATATGAGCCTATAAAATCACCTCCGTAAAAAAAATTTATCAAAGATTCTCCGGTCAATACTAAAAAAATTATAAAAGCGATTTGAAAGATTGCTAATCCAGATAAGAAAAAGAAAGTGAAGTTTTTATTTCTTTTCTTACTTTCACTTGTATAAGGAAATAAAATTGTAGTAATAGAATTAGGAATATAAATAGCTAAAGAGCAAATTGCTAAAGAAATTGAATATATACCTAAGTCATATGCACTTAAAAAAAATAAAATGAAATAGATATCTAATTTATAATCGCTCTCAGATAGAACGGTACCAAGATGTACCTTTATACCGTATCTTAACAAAAATATTAATTTTGAAGGATTGATTAACTCAGGTTTTGTTAATTTATAAAGAACAATATAAGATATCATTAAATTAACAGCAGCAATGATAACAAAAGCATTTATTGCCTGATCAGGCGTACTAGTTTTACTTAAAGATAAGAACAGAAAAATTAGAAGATTTAGTCTCGAAATAACACTTAAAATATTAAAAATTCTAAATTTTCTTAGTGATTTTAAACAACCATGAGTCAAGCTTTCTCCAATTAAAAGAGTTAAAAAAATTAAAATCTCAAATAAATATGAGTTAATATCTGTAAAAAGATTTGGAAATATAAACTTAATTATAAAAAATAATTTAAAACTAATTATACTCAAAAAAATATGGAAATATAAAGATGCAATAAAGAGATAACTATTTTTTAATTTTTTTGTATTATTATTAAATATTAAAGAATCATCTATCCCTAAACTAGAATAGTTTACTATTGAGCCACTAACTGATTGAAAAGCATATGTAATTCCTTTACCTGTGGGTCCTAAAAATTTTGCCAGAATGATAGATGTGAGAAATTTTATTAAAATAATAAAAAATTTAGTAACAATGTTACCTAATACTTTATTTAATATTATTATATATTGATTTTTATTATTTAATATATTCATCATCTAAAATTTTAACTACTTTTTTCCATGTATATTTTTTAAAAATTTTTTTACAGTTATTTTTGCAGTTTAAATACACTGTTTTATTTAAAAGTAAATTTTCAATAGAGTCTTTGATGTCTTTCGGATTGTTTGTATTTACAATTAATCCACAGTCTTTAAGTATACTTTTTACATTACCGACATTAGTAGATACAACTGGTGTTTCAGTTGAAAGGGATTCAATAATTACTTTTGGAAATCCTTCACTAGTTGAGGATAAGACTAATAATTTTGACTCATTCATGTAATCTGAAACAGAATTATGATTTAGACTCCCAGTAAGAATTACTTTATTGATGATTTTATAATCAAAAATTTTTTTCTTTATAAATCTAAAATAATTATCATTATAATTTTTTCCTATGATAACCAATTTATAATTCTTATTTGATTTATTAAAATGATAGAAAGCATCAATTAAAGTATCTATACCTTTTACTTTTCTAATATTAGCAACTGAAAGAATAATATTTTTTTTTTTTAAATTTTTATTATAAAAAATTTCGTGATCAACTCCATTCATCTGGACAACTGTATTTAAAATATTTTTATCATTTAAAATTTGTTTAAATTCTTCAGATATTACAAAAATCTTATTAAATTTAGATAATAAATTTACAATAAATTTAAAATTAATTATTTTATATAAATCTGTGCCACCTAAACTTAGGTATGTTTTTTTTTTACTAAAAATTGAAACAAATATCAAAAAGGGGAAATAATTTATACTGTGAGCATGTATAATAATATCTTCTTTATTAATATATATGTAAAAAAAAATTAGCATTTTAAAATTAAGAAATAATTTATTTAAAGTTTTTAAAATTAAATTATTTGAGTCAAATATATTTTTAAATATATACTTACAATCACCTAAATCGTATTTAAGTTTAGAATTCTGTTCCCTAAGAAAATAAATACTTTTATATTTCGAATATTTATCGATATAAAGTTGTTGAATAGAAGCGCTAGGAATTTGATCAGTTGGAAAAGTATGACATATTCTGAGTACTTTCATTTAAAACTCTCGGGATTTGATAATTTTATTTGATTTATATGAAAATTTATAAACATAGTTTCAATAATAGATTTCGGTTTACCTTTTATATTGGAGGGTAAAAATATGTATTGGTATAATAATAAGTTTCTTATGAAATAAAAAAGCTATAAAAATTATGGGAAAAAAGGAACTAGTATTACTTATAAAAAATAACATAATGCTAAACAATTAATCATGTTAATACCCTTTGTCAAACCTCATAGTCCAAAAGGTATAGGAAGAAAAATACAGGAAATTCTCGACTCGGGTTTTATTGCTGAAGGTGAAAATGTTAAGAAATTTGAAAATCTACTGTCAATTTTTTTTGATAATTCTAATTGTTGTTTAGTAAATAGCGGCACATCTGGAATAAAACTTTCGTATGATATGTGTGGATTTAATGAAGGTGATGAGGTAATAACGACCCCTTTAACTTGTGTCGCAACTAATCTCCCACTTCTAGACTATAAAGTGAACTTAAAATTTGCTGATATTCAGATTAAAACTGGCAATATCTGTCCTGAAAGCATTAAGAGGTTAATTACAAAAAAAACTAAAGCTATTGTTGCTGTGGACTGGAGTGGAACTCCATGTGATTATGAAGAAATTTTAAAAATATGTAAAAAAAATAACCTTATTTTAATTGAAGATGCTGCTCATTCACTTGGTGCTTCATATCAGGGAGTAAAGGTTGGAAATATCGCAGACTTTACAATATTTTCTTTTCAAGCTGTAAAACATATGACAACTGGTGACGGTGGACTAATCACGACTAAAAAAAATAATATTAATAGAATACTTAAGCTAAAAAGATGGTTTGGTATAAGTAGGGATAAAAAAGGGCATAAGTGGAAGCAGGATATAAAATTTAACTCTTATAAATTTCATATGAATGAAATAGCAGCTATCATTGGAATAGAACAAATGAAAACAATTAAAGATAAAATAAAAAAACATATAAATAATGGTAAAGAATTGGATAACCAAATTCGTAATGATAAAATTACTATTTTAAAAAAAGATTTAAATGTTGAAAGTAGTTATTGGGTTTATTCTTTATTAGTAGATAACAAAAAAAAATTTCAAAATTATCTTTTAAAAAATAAAATTAGATCTGATGAGTTAAGTTTTAGAAATGATAGATATTCTATTTTTAAAAGATTTCAAAAAGACAATTTAAAGAACACAAATATTTTTGATAAACATATGATTAATATTCCGTGTGGTTGGTGGATTAACAAAAAAGAATTAAAACATATTATATCAGTTGTTAATTCTTACTAAATTTAATTTTTTTAAAATTAATTAGTAAAAAAATTGATAGAAAAATAAAAAAAATAAATCCAAATCTTTGACTAAATATAGAACCAGAAGTTTTAAAAGGCATAAAAAAAGAAATTACTGAAATATATAAAATGTAGTATTTATCATTTAATTTCATAAAATTTTTAATAAAATCTAAAAGTGTTTTGAAATATAAATACAAAAGAAAAATAAATGGAAATATACCAAAACTATATAATATTTCTAAATAGAAGTTATGAGGATGTTTATTACATAAATATATACTATTGATATAAATATCCTTACTTTGATTACAAATATTTTCAAACGATTGTGCACCATTTCCTACTAATATAGTTTTTATATTCTCAAAGGATAAAATAATTGAAGACCAAAAAAGACCTATGTAATTAGACTCTGACAGTAAAACTAATGAATTATATATATCTATGGTGTATCTTTTAAATAAATAATAATTAAAATAAAAAATTATTACCGTGATTATAAAAAGTATAAAAAATAAAATAAAATTACCTTTTAATTTCTTTATTAAATAAAGACCTATAAAAATTATAATTGAGAGTAATGCCGATCTTTCACCACTTAATAATACCCCATAAAAAGTTAATAAAATAAAAAGAATTGAATATACAAATTTAATTTTTTTTTGAATAAAAAAAATCAAACCAAATGGTATAAAGAACGATAAATAACTTCCACTAATAAGTTCATCTCTAAATAAACCAGCAACTCTTACTACCCCCCCATCAGGAGAAAAATTTTTTTGACCTATATTAAATGTTTCCGGAAAAAAGAATTCTAAACAATTAATGACTGCCACAATTATCAAACCAATAAAACTATATAAATAAAATTTATCTAATTCATTTTCATCGTGTATCAAAAAATAAATGAAAATAATTAATAAAATAAACCTAAAAAGAATAAAGTAATTTAAAATATATTCTGAATTTAAACTTATAATTGAACCTAAACTTGTGAATACTATAAAAAAATAAAATGTAATATTCACTCTTAAATTATTGCTATATTTCAATAATATGAATATTGAAATTAGTATTGCTGTTATGTCTAATAATGTATTACTTAAAATATAAATCAAAGGTGTAAGAGTAAAAAGATGTACAATATTTTTCTCAAAAAAATCTTTTTTCATTACAAGTTAAAAGTTAAATAAGTGATTAATTCTTTTCTATGTATATTGACTGACTGGGATAGGCAAAATTCAGATTAAGTTCTTCAACTTTTCTTTTTATTTCCATTGCTAAATTTTCTTTTATTTCAAGGAACTTTTCCCAGTCATTAGTTGATGTAAAACAATAAATTAAAATATCAATAGAACTATCATTAAATTTTTCTAGCCTGATAAAGGCTTTAAAATTTTTATCAACAATAAAATTTTGACTGGCATTTATATAATTTCTTATATGATCGGTAAAATTTTTAATCTGATCTAGTGTAGAATTATATTCTAAACCAACAACCCAATTTATCCTTCTATTTATTCTATTCGTATAATTAAGGATAGGTGCTTCGGCAAAGATGTAATTAGGTATTGTAATTGGAGTAGAGTCAAATTTTCTAATTAAAGTTGATCTAAAACCAATATGTTCGACGGTTCCCTCACAATGATTAGGAACTTTGATCACATCTCCAATGTGAAATCTTTTTTCCATTAAAATCATTATACCTGAAATAAGATTTTTGAATAAATCCTGTGCGCCTAGAGCAACAGCAACGCCAAATAAACCCAATCCAGCAATTATTGGACCAATTTCAATTCCCCATATATCAAGAATAGCTGCTACCCCTAAAAAAATTATTAAATATTTTGTGGATTTGATAATCCAAACTATTGATGCTTTAGATAATAACTCTTCGAATTTCTCAATATATTTAGATAAAGGAATTATACTTTGATGAAATAACCAAAATATGAATAAAGTAGACAAAGTTAAATTAATTTTTTGAATAAAATTACCTAAACTAGATTTCTCTGACAAATAAAGTCCTATGAAGAAAAAAACGGCAACCACTGGTAAAAGTTTAAATGGAGGAATTAATGCCTCAAAAAGATAATCGTCTAATTTAACTTGAGTGCGATAAAAAAACTTTTTTATTCTAGTGACAATAAATTTAGCAAATAAGCCTCTAACTAAAATTGCAAAAATAAAAAGAGAGAAAATAATAACAAAATCATACAAATTCAATCCCATGAAGTTGTTAGAAAAAATTAAATTTAATTTTTGTAAAAATAAATTTTCAAATTTCATTTTAGTATATCTATTATTTCATAATATTTATTGATCACGAATTTCTGATCATAATATTTTTCAGATAATTTTCTACTAAACTTGCCCATTTTAATCATATCGCTTTTACTCTTTTTTGACATTTTTTCTATGGAATTAAACAGAGAATTTACTGATTTATTTTCAAAAACATAACCATTATTAGTACTACAGAGTTCTTCACACCCAGGAACATTACTAACTATAAGAGGTTTGCCAATTGCTAAACCCTCTAATAAAAACTTAGATTTACCCTCTCTATATGAGGGAAGAATAAAACAATCAAAATCATGCATTATGTTGAATAATTTATTTTGAAATTTAGAATAATGAATGTGATTACAATTTTTAATTTTAAAAAATAATTCTTTAGATATCGCGTTTCTATTTTTATCATCATAATCACCTATAAGATAAAACTTTAAATTTGGATTTCTATCATGAGCTTTTTTTGATGCATAATAAAATTCTTCTACTCCTTTTTCATATATTAATCTAGCCACCATTAAAAATGACAAACATGTATTATTAAACTGGTATTTAGGTTTATATTTTTTAATATCAACACCTGAGCCAGGTAATAAAATTATTTTGGAATTTTTAATCTTATATTGATTATGAAAATAATTTCGGTCATGCTCATTTTGAACAAATATAAATTTAGATTTAAAAAAAAATTTTTTATAGAAAAAATTATAAATTTTTTTTATTAAATTTTTTCTAATAAAATATGATCCCATACCAGTTATATTTGGACAGAATTTAAATTTAAAAAATAAAGATAAGACAGCTACATAAATATTAGCCTTCGGCGTAAAAGTAAAAATTATATTAGGTCTAATTCTGATAATTTGGATAAATAAATGTATTAAAGAATAAATTTCTAAAAAAGGATTTATTGATCCAGAATCAATTTTCCAATCAAAAGATTGGATATTTTTTTTTTTAAAAAAATTTTTGAATTTGTCATTTTTAGCAAAAAGAAATATTTCTGTTTCATTTTTTTTTGCAATATTAAATATTAATTCTTTTCTAAAATTATAAAAATTCCAATAAATATTAGATACAAATAAAATTTTAGTTTTATGCATTATTTTTCAACCAATCAGATAAAATTAGAATATTCCAAATAGGAATATAGGATCCAATATTTTTTTTGAAAAAATTATTTTTAAGTTTTTTAAGTTTTTTAGGATCAATCAAATCAATTTTTTCTAGAGATCCGCTTTCTATATTATTTATTGACCACTCTCTTAATTCATTTCTTAGAATATCATTTAAGGGAATTCCAAAACCCATTTTAGGTCTTTCTAATAATTTAAAATCTATTTCTTTAGATAAAATTTCTTTCAAGATGATTTTTCTAGAACTTTTATTAAGCTTATAGTCTGTTGGTAGCCTCCATGCTTTACAAAATAAATTATGATCAAGAAATGGTGATCTGGCTTCTAACCCGTTACTCATAGTAGATCGGTCGACTTTAACTAAAATATCTCCTGGAAGATAATTTACCGTATCAAAATACATCATATAATCCTCAATATTTTGAAAACTCTCTATTTTTTTTAGATTAATATTATCTTTTAAATACTCTTTCTTTAAAATGTCTGTAAGACTTAATGTCTCCAAAATTTTTTCAAAAATATCTTCTTCGCTTTTGAATTTTAATATACTTAAAAATTTAGCAATTTTGTGAGAAAAGTTTGGTATTTTTTTATTAATGATAAAGCTATTTCTAATAATAGTATCCATATAGTTCCAAAGATTTGTTGGTATCTTTAAAAGAATTTCAGAAATAAAATTTCTAAAGTTATATGGAATAAATTTTAAAATTTGTAATCTTTTCATTAAAAAATATCTGTTATATCCTCCAAATATTTCATCCCCCCCATCACCAGTTAAAACTACTTTTAAACCATGATCAGAAACAAGCTGAGATAAAAAATATGTTGGTAATTGTGATGAGTCTGAAAAAGGTTCATCAAAGATATCTTTCATTTTGGGAACTATTTCTATAATTTTTTTTTTATCCATATTAGTCAATATTAAGTTTACATTTAAAGACTTGGCAATTTTTTTAGCAAAATAACTCTCATCGTATTGCTGGTCATCAAAACTTATTGAAAAAGACTTTAGTTTATTTTTTTTAATCTTGGATGCAAAAGCTGTTACTAAACTAGAATCTATTCCGCCAGAAAAAAAAGTTCCAACCTCTACATCTGAAACTAGTTGAGAGGATATAGTTTTTTCAAATTGTTTTTTTATTTCATCTAGAGCTTGGTTTTTATTATTATATTTAGAGCTTAAGGAGTTTCTGATTTCATTAAGTGTGTCCCAATATTTTATTTTTTTAACAAGTTCGACTGAATTATTTTTTAATTTAAATTGTAAGTAGGTACCTGGATCAAGATTTGAGATATTTTTATAAATTGATTTATTTTTTTCTATGTATCCAAAATTTAATTGATGTTTTAATGAGCTTGTATCAATTGATTTATCAATACAGCTTATTTTTTTTAAGGCTTTTAATTCTGATGCAAAATAAAGAAATTTATCATTAAAACTGAAATAACAAGGTTTTTCTCCAAAACGATCTCTGACTAAGAAAATATTTTTATTATTTTTATCGAATACTGCAAAAGCAAACATTCCAACTAAATTTTCTAAGGTTTTTTCTAAACCGAGTAAAAGGATGCATTCTAGTAAAATTTCTGTATCTGAAGTTCCTCGCCAATTTTTGGAATTTGAGAAGAATTTATTCTTCAATTCATTATGGTTATAAATCTCTCCATTAAAAACAATCACAAGAGATTTATCAGATGAGACCATAGGCTGACTTCCATTTTCACTAAGATCAATAATTGATAAACGTCTATGCCCAAGATTTAATTTTGTATTATCACAAATAAATGATCCAAAATCATCAGGACCTCGATGATCAATGCTATTCATCATAACATTAATATCTTTTGAAAAGTCTCTATCTAAATAATTAACAAACCCACAAATACCACACATCTATTTATAGTGAAAAATAATTAAATTTTTTGTTTATTTTATTTTTTAATGAATAAAAGTTCCAATTAATATCAATGAGTGTTCCCATAGGATTTAATAATTTAATTATTTTATTTCTATTTAATTTTTTTTTTATCAATTGATGGAAAGGGCCAACAACAAGGATATCAGTATTCTTTAAATTAGAAAATTTACTTAACTTAATATCGAATAATAACTCTGTATTTTGTTCAATTAAAGGATCATAGATTTGTAATTTATATTTTTCTTTATTAAGTTTTTTTATGATTTCAATAATTTTTGAATTTCTAAGATCTGCACAATCTTCTTTAAAACTAATACCTATAAATGTAATTATTTTTTTTTTATCATAATTAATTAATTTTCTTATATTCTGAAATATTTTTATATGCATGCTATCATTAATATATCTTCCGGAGTTAATAACGTAAGGTCTATGTTTTATTTTTTGAGCTTTATAAATTAAATAATAAGGATCAACTCCGATACAATGCCCACCCACTAATCCTGGTTTAAAATTTAAAAAATTCCACTTCGTGTTTGCAGCTTTTAATACTTCATAAGTAGAAATATTTAATTTTTGGCATATTAGTGAAAGTTCGTTCATTAAAGCAATATTAATATCTCTTTGAGTGTTCTCAATAATTTTTGCTGCCTCAGCTACTTGTATTGATGGAGCAACATAAGTTCCGGCTTTTATAATACTTTTATATAATTTATTAATCTTATTTCTTGAATAAGTAGTATCTCCTGAGACAACCTTAATTATGTTTTCCAATTTATGTATTTTATCTCCAGGATTAATCCTTTCTGGCGAATATCCTAAAAAAAAATCTTTTTTCCATTTTAAATTTGATACAGACTCAATGATTGGCAAACAAACTTCCTCAGTTAGGCCTGGATATACGGTAGACTCAAAAATAATTATGGAATTCTTTTTAATAGACTTACCAACAATTTTGCTAGCCTCTTTTATATTTTTTAAATCAGGTTTGTTTTTTTTTGTTATAGGAGTTGGAACAGAAACAATATAGATATCTTTTTTTTTTATATCATGAATATTTTCAGTAAAAATTAATTTTGAGGCTGATTTAAAATCTTTTTTAGAAAATTGTTTTGTTTCATCGATTCCATTCTTAAGATTTTTAACTTTTGTAGAATTAATATCATAACCAACTGTTGAATATTTTTTTCCAAAGGCCATTGCTATTGGTAAACCCACATAGCCAAGACCAACTACAGAAATAGTTTCATTAATAGCCATAAAATTTTTTATACCAATTAATAAATTTAGGAATACCAGTCTCAATAGAAGTTTTTGGATTATATCCAAAATCTTTTTTTGCTTGTGAAATATCAGCACTTGTTTTAAAAACATCACCAATTTGTAAGTTTAAGTATTTTTTTTTAGATTTTTTAGAAAGTTCTTTTTCTATAATAGCTATATATTTATTTAGTTTTTGCGGTTTTCCATTACCTAGATTATAAACTTTGTTAAATTTTGATTTATTTACAGATTTAGAAATTTTATTTAAAAGCTTAGTTATTCCATCCACTATGTCATCGACATAAGTAAAATCTCTTATGTGATTTCCTTTATTAAAAATTTCAATTTTTTTATTTTCTAATATGTTTTTAGTAAAAGTAAATAAAGACATGTCTGGTCTGCCATATGGACCATAGACAGTAAAAAATCTTAATCCAGTACAATTAATTTTATGAATATTTTCGTATGACTTTGCGATTATCTCATTAGTCTTCTTTGTTGCAGCATATAAACTTCTAGGATCGTCTGTAGAGTCAATTTCTTTGAATTTGTTTTTACTAGTATTGCCATAAACACTTGAGCTACTTGCATAAATAAAATTTGAAATTTTATATTTTTTGCATGTTTCTAGAATGTTGAAAAAACAATTTATATTATTATCAATGTATGCTTTTGGATTTTTTAATGAATATCTTACTCCAGCCTGTGCAGCGAGATGTATAACAAATTTAGGTTTTAATTTACTTACAATTTCTTGCAATTTATTAAGATTTTTAAGATCTATTTTAAAATGTCTGTAATCATCAAATTTTTTTAAATTTATTAATCTGCTATATTTAAGTTTAACATCGTAATAATTGTTTATGTTATCAATGCCTACAACTTCATACCCGCATTCCAGCAAATTTTTTGAAAGATGATACCCAATAAAACCCGCTGAACCTGTAACTAATATTCGATTATGACTTGGCATTTTAATAATATTGATATGAAGTTAGATAAGTATAGATTATTGTTTTTGAATATAAATATTAAAATTATATCTATATGTTATTTTAATCTAAAAAAAGATTGATGCTTTATACTTCAAGTATTGCTCTATGGAGAGTTGGTTTTTTTCTTTTATTAATGATTATTCCCGGTCTTGTAGCTGGGCCAGCAATTCCTGATATAATAGTCTCTATTTTTTCTTTATTTGGCCTATTTTTTTTTCTATTTAATGAAAATGAGATTTTAAAAAAAAATAAATTAATATGGTATTTGTTAATTTTTTATTTTTATCTAAATATAAATTCTCTATTTTCTTACAACATTACCTTTTCTTTAGAGTCCTCTATTTTTTATTTAAGATTTATTTTTTTTTCAATATTTGTTTATTTATTATTAAAAAAATTTGACTCGAAATTAGTAAAAATATTTACTAATTTTTTTATAATCTTATTTATTATTATTGGTATTGATAGCTTAAAGCAGTATTTAACTGGGACTAATTTTTTTGGAATGGTTAGCACTAATTTCAATAGACCAAGTGGGTTATTTGGTGAAGAACTGATTATTGGTAGTTTCTTTTCAAGGAATACGCCCCTTATTCTAAGTTTATTTTTCTTTGTATATTATAAAAGAATTGATGAAAAAATTTTTTATATAATTTTAACTGTTTTGCTTATCTCAATAAACTTATTTGTATTAATTTCAGGAGAGCGGGCTGCCCTAGTTTTAGTTTTGTTAATTGATTTCATTACATTTTTTTTAGTACCTATAAAGAAAATGAATAAGTTTAAAATAATTTTATGTCTAACAACCATTTTGATAATTGCATTTACCTTTTTTGAAACAGCAAGAGAGAGAATGATAATTGAAACTTACGAACAAATATTTAATGAAGGAAGAATATACATATTTTCAGAACAACATCAAAGTCACTACTCTTCTGCATTACTTATGTTTTTTGATAAGCCAATTTTAGGACAGGGAGTAAATACTTTCAGAATACTTTGCTCTGATCCAAAATTTATCAATGATTTAACTTGCTCAACCCATCCACATAATTCTTATATTCAACTATTATCAGAAACTGGAATGATTGGGTTTTTATTCTTACTAAATTTATATATGTACTCAATTTATTTTTTTATTAAAATTATTAGAAAGCATAAAGATAATTTATACTATTATCCTTTTATTTTTTTGATAACTAGCTTTCTTATTAATTTTTTTCCTTTTTTACCATCTAATAACTTTTTCAATAATTGGATTAACATTAATTATTTTTTTCCATTAGGCTTTTTCTTATTTTTTTATGAAAAGTTTTACTTTAATAAATAATGAATTAGTCTAAAAATAAATATCAAATTATGAGAGAATTAAATCTTAAAAATTATAAAATTACACAAGACTCTAAATGCTATTTAATAGCAGAAATTGGACACAATCATCAAGGTTCCTTAGATCAATGCATTAAGATGTTTAAAGTTGCTAAAGAATGTGGTGCTGATGCAGTAAAAATTCAAAAAAGAGAAAATAAAAAACTTTATACAAAATCTTTTTATAACTCTCCTTATGCTAGTCAAAACAGCTATGCTAATACTTACGGTGAACATAGAGAATTCCTAGAATTTGGTAAAGATGAATACCAAGAATTAATTAAAGTTGCTAAAGATTTAAAAATAGATTTCTTCTCAACAGCTTTTGATGAATATAGTCTAGATTTCTTAATTAATTTGGGAATAAAGACAATTAAAGTTGCTTCTGCAGATTTAAAAAATCATTATCTTTTATCAAAAATAGCTGAAACAAAAATACCCTTTATTATTTCCACTGGAGGTTCAGCTCTTGAGGATGTAGTGGAAGCAAAAAATTTATTAATTAAATATCATGAAAATTTTGCAGTGCTACAATGTACCTCTGGTTATCCAGCTAAATTTGAAGAATTAAACTTAAATGTTATTACAAAATTTCAAGAACTATTTAGTAAACAAATAATTGGTCTTAGTTCACATGATAATGGAATAGCTATGGCTGTAGGCGCTTATTCAATTGGCGCAAGAATTATTGAAAAACATTTTACATTAGATAGAACATTAAAAGGAACAGATCATGCTTTTTCTCTCGAACCTCAGGGATTAAAAAAACTTAGAAGAGACCTTGATAGAATAAGCATTGCCCTTGGAGATGGGATAAAAAGAGTTTATGACAGCGAAATTGAGCCAATCAAAAAAATGTCTAAAATGATTGTTGCTAAACACTTTATTCCTAAAGGAACAGTTTTATCAATTGATATGATTTCACTAAAATCTCCATGTGAAGGTCTTGGAGCAGATAAAATTGATACGATTTTAGGAAAAAAAACTATTTTTGATCTTAATGAAGATGATCCTATAACACCTTCAAATTCTTGTTAGCCAGTTATATTAGTTTCTAAATTAGACATTTTTTTTAATGCACTATGGAAATCTCTATCTTTTTTCAATTGATGCAATTCAAACTCATCAAAAATAAACGGATAATTTGATAACAAATTCTTTTTTTGTAATAAATTAGTTTTGACCATAAGTCTGAAGAAAAAAAAGTAAATAAATTTATACGACTTTTGTCTCATTTCTTTACTTAAGTTGAATAAGTCTAAACCATCTAAATTATTAAAGTAATTTACCTTGTTGGTTACATCCAAAGTGAAGCCCTTTCCTTTTATAAAAGCTTCACCGGCAACTAATATTTTTTTATCATAAAATAGTAATTCTATGGCTATTTTAGAAGAGTAAATTAAAAATTTGTCACTTAAATCCATTAACTTATAACTATTAATTTTGTCTAAGGGTTTAATTACAATTAAGTTACTAAGGTTTATATTTAATTTTTTTTCAATATAATCGGAAACAGAGTCCCTTGATTTAACATTACCTAATTTTTCAGCAGGATGAGACCTGACAATCAATAATTTTTTCTTATTATTTTTAAAATATTCAATAGTATGGTCTATCCACTCAAAAATATTTTCAAAAACATTATTCTTAAAATGAATTTGGGCATCCCAAGTAACATTCGTGTACATGATAAAAGTATTGTTTTTTCCAAAGTAATTAACTTTTTTATTAATATTTTTATATAAATTTTCATCATTTGAGGTAGTAAAATCTATCCAATCCTGATTATTAATTTTTTTGCCTTTAAAGTAATTAGTCAATGTTTGATAATGTTTTTCTTTAAAGTGAAAGTTATCCCAATTTTTTATTTCTAAAAATTTTTTATGATAAGTATCTTGTTTTGCAAAAAAAAATGTTTTTGATCTGTATGACATTGAATATGTATAAAAATTTTTTTTATTATTTTTTAAAACATCAGCGATTACACCTTGTGGAACATAAATACCATGATGAAGTATTGAAAAGTGAATATCTTTTTTTTTAATTATATTAATTGTAGACAAGTAAGTTTTAATTGAGGCTTTTGCAAATTTAAATAAATTTTCTATAAAGTAATCATCCTTCTCTATATTTTTATATCCTCCATAATACCTTATGATACCTGCTCTGACATGTTCACCTAATAAAATTTTACCAACAGTGAATTGTGAATAATGATTATTATTAATGAACTCTTTAAAATCATTAAATATTTTTTCATATTCTGGTTGAGAATAATCACTTAAGTAAACAATATTTGAATTTTTAAAAGTTTTTAATCCATGCTTATAACAGGCTTTGCAATAAAGATTCTTGAAAGATTGATTTATTTTATTACTCACTGAAATTTCATGCGTAAATTCTTGGCAAATTGGCAAATCTTTATCACACAGAACTACTGTAACTTTATAGCCCATGAGATTAAAACACCTCTCTAAAAATCTATCAAATCTTGAATAATAAGTATGTCCACCAATGGAAGAAAAAATTATGATTTCTTTTTTTTTCGAAGGGAAAAAGTTTAATTTATTTATGAAAAAACCAAAAATATTCAATCTTAAATATTTGAATAGAACTTTCATTATCTTAGATTTAAGAATGTGTGATTTAATAAAATGTTTTATAAACATTGGCGTAAATAATATATTTATATAAAATATTTACTAAGAAATTATGAAAAATCAAAATTCTATAAACCTTAAAAATAAAAAAATTCTTTTAACGGGTGGTTTAGGAATTTTAGGAAAGGCTATTGTAAAAGAGCTACTAAAGAATAATGCTAAAATTTTAATAATTGATAAAAAAAAAATAGGAGCAAATTCAAATTTAATTAAAAATAGAAATATAAAATTTTACAATATAGACATAACTGATTTTAAAAAAATAGAGAATCTCTCAAAGAATAAAGAATTTTCAAATCTTTATGGAATTATTAATAATGCTGCGATTGACTCACCACCTGTTGACTCTAAGATTTCAAATAAGAAAGTTTTTTTAGAAGACATAAATGAATGTGAGAATAATATTTTCACTAATATTAAACTTTATTTATACGTCACAAAAGTTTTTGGAGAGATCTTATACAACAAAAAAAAAGGAAATATATTGAATATTTCATCTATTTACGGGATGGGGTCTCCTGATCAAGATATATATTTAAAAGCAGGTATGAATTTTATTAAACCTCTTTCTTATACTATTTCAAAATCTTCAATTTACGGGTTTACCAAATACATGTGTCATTATTTTAGAAACACAAAAGTTAGGATAAACACTATTTCTCTTTCTGGTATTTATAACAATCAAAATAAAAATTTTGTTGATTTATATAAAAAAAAGATACCTTTAAATAGAATGATGAATAAATCTGAGGCTGCAAAAACAGTATGCTTTATGATGAGCGACTACTCATCATATATTAACGGCACAAACCTTATAGTAGATGGTGGTTATTTTTCAAAATGATTAAAAAATATTATTCTTATATTAATGGTGAAAAACAAAAGAATACTGTCAATACAATTAATAAAATTGATCCTTCAGCTAATAAAGTTCAATCTAAAATTGAAGAGATCGATACCATTGTTTTAAAAAAAAAACTTAAATCATTTAGGGGCAAATTAGAAGTAAGTCATCCACAAAGATCTAAAATTATTTCATCAATTATTGAAAACCTTCAAAAGAAAAAACAAAAAATAATAGATTTATTAGTATTAGAGACAGGAAGAAAAAGAAATGATTGTCTCGGAGAGTTTGATGCTTCAATTTCCTGTGCAGAGTTTTTTTTAGGTGAGGGTTATAGGCTTTATGGAAATACTAGGAAAAGCTTTGACAAAGATAAAATTGCATTTTCGATTAGAGAACCATGCGGGGTTGCTCTGTTGATCATAGCATCCAATACCCCTTTGGCAAATTTATCCTGGAAGTTTTTTCCAGCTTTTGTAGCTGGCAATAAGATAATCCTAAAAGGTTCAGAAGATGTCCCCATCTTAAATGATTTTTTCTATAAAATTCTTATTGAGTCAGGAGTTCCAATTGACGAAATAATGTTAATACAAGGTTCAGGTTCTTATTTAACAGACTACATTATAAAATCTAATCAGTATGATGTAATTTCATTTACTGGTAGTACTGCAATAGGCAAGCTAATTAATCAAGAATGTTCAAAAAACTTAACTAAAGTATCTTTAGAACTTGGGGGGAAAAATTCAATTTATATTGATGAAGATTGCGATATAGAAAATGCATTAAATTTTACATTATCCTCAAGTTTTTCAAATGCAGGACAGAGATGTGCCTCTTCAAGTAAAATCATTGTGCATAAAAAGATTTACAATGATTTCAAAAAAAAATTAATAGCTAAAACATCAAAATTATCTGTTGGAAAAAAAAATGAAGATTTTTTAGGACCAGTTATAAATGAGAAGCTATTTAACAGACATATTAGTTTAATCAAAAAATATAAAGAATATTTAATAACTGGAAAAAAAAATTTAGTCAAAAAATTTAATAATAATTTTAATATTTATCCTACTTTAATTGAAAACCCTCCTAAAAATGAAGATATTTATTATGAGGAGATATTTGGCCCTATATCATTATTATTTAAGGCTTCAGATATTCATAATGCAATTGCATTGTGTAATGACTCTATCTATGGCCTAACAGCTTCAATACATACAAAGAGCATAGCTAATATGAAATTATTTATGCAAAAAGTTAATGCAGGTGTGTGTAATATAAATACAGGAACACATGGTTCAGAACCTCATTTTCCATTTGGTGGAGTAAAGGACTCAGG
>MDTG01051396.1_pt1 | contig 24377 bp, 16 predicted proteins | sample 811421 | NCBI WGS metagenome assembly MDTG01 (sample SAMN05326645, study PRJNA326480) | marine metagenome | isolation source: seawater | place: Pacific Ocean: South East | collected 2011 | reverse complement strand
TAATTCTAACAAATTTTCCAGTATTTTTTAATGTGTCAATATCTTTGGAGCCACAATACCCCATTCCTGCTCTTAGCCCTCCAATAAATTGATGAATACTTTCATCTAAATCTCCTTTGTAAGGAACTCTTCCAACAATTCCTTCTGGAACTAATTTCTTAATATCATCTTCTACATCTTGGAAATAGCGATCTTTAGAACCTTGCTTCATAGCTTCTACTGAACCCATACCTCTGTAAGATTTAAATTTTCTTCCTTCGTAAATAATGGTTTCTCCTGGAGATTCTTTTGTTCCTGCTAAAAGTGACCCTAACATTACACAATCAGCTCCAGCTGCTATGGCTTTAGGAATATCTCCTGTATAGCGTATTCCGCCATCAGCAATTACTGGAACTCCAGAACCTTTAATAGCTTCTGCAACTTCTAACACTGCAGAAAATTGAGGAAATCCAACACCAGCAACAACTCTAGTTGTACATATAGAACCGGGTCCAATTCCTACTTTTACTGCATCTGCTCCTGCTGCTACTAGATATTTTGCAGCCTCTGCTGTTGCAATATTTCCAACAACTACGTCTAATTCTGGAAATGATTTTTTTACCGCTTTTAAAACAGTTACAACGCCTTTTGTATGTCCGTGAGCTGTATCAATAATTACAGCATCTACACCTGCATTAACTAAAGCTTCTGCTCTATCTACAGCGTCTCCAGTTACGCCTAAGGCAGCTGCAACTCGTAATCTTCCAAAACTATCTTTATTGGCAATTGGTTTTTGTGTTACTTTGGTAATATCTCTAAAAGTAATTAAGCCACTTAATTTGTATTGATCGTCTACAATTAAAAGCTTTTCAATTTTATTTTGTTGTAATATAGATTCTGCACCTTTTAAGGAAGTTCCTACAGAAGCAGTAATTAAATTTTCTTTTGTCATTACTTCAACAATCGCTCTTTCATTGTCGTGCTCAAAACGTAAATCTCTATTAGTAACTATTCCTTTTAATATTCCTGCATCATCTACAATGGGTATTCCACCAATTTTATGCTCACGCATAGCATTTTTTGCATCTATAACAATAGCATTTAATGGCAAAGTAACAGGGTCTATGATCATCCCACTTTCTGCTCTTTTTACTTTTCTAACCTCTTGTGCCTGTTGCTCAATTGTCATATTTTTATGCAACACACCTATACCACCTTCTCTTGCTATGGCAATTGCCATAGATGATTCTGTAACAGTATCCATAGCTGCAGATACTATAGGAACGTTAATTGTAATATTTCGAGTAAATTTTGTTTGAATGTTAACCTCTCTTGGAAGAACATCAGAATAGGCAGGAACTAAAAGAACGTCATCATACGTTAAACCTTCACCTAGTATCTTAGAATTGTGAGCAATCATAGTGCAATTAACTTAAAATTAATTGCAGCCAAATTTACAACATATTTATGGAAATAATGATAATAAATGACTGCAAGAATTATTAGGTAATTTTATCGTACTTACTTAACCAACAATATTCACTAAAGTTTTTTCCTGAAGAAGCCCCTAACAGAAACAACATTCCTACATAGCCTTTTACGTAAAATAAAAATAACATAAATAAGTACCCTACATGATTGGTATCTCCATAAATGAGATTTTTTGTTAGAATAGTAGACAATAAACTTACCAAAAAGATTGAAATTCCTAAATTTTCTACATTTTTAATACCCCAATATTTAATTTTTCTTAATGGATGAAGATCGGTACCCCATTTGTGAATTAAATAATAATACCCATTTCCCATGGGAGCAAATAAAAGAGGATCATCTGCTTTGTCTAAACGAAACAATTTAGAAGGAGCTATAATCTTAAAACCATCTAGAATAGTTTGATGTTTTTTTTCTAATGTAGTTATCTTTTCTACGACAATTTCCGGATAAGATCCTTTGAAATATTTTGTGTCTAAAAAACGAAGACGGTAATTAATGCATATTTTCTCTATGTGAGATATGTGAAAAATTGCATTTGTATCTACTTCATCAATATTAAAAGTATTAACGTTTTTATGAATAGGTGAGGCAGAGAGCCTTTCTAAAACTGATTTATTAGTTACAGTTATTTCATTAAAGATTGATTGAACCCACTCAATAATATCATTAGATTGGAGATTTTTTTTTCTTTCTTTAACCAGTTTTTTGTGTAGGTCTATAAATTTTAACATGATCAATTTTAATTTTTATAAAATTACAATAAAGTTCATAAAATTTAATGTGAAAATAGCGATTTTAATAATTTTGAATTATTCTTAATAAACAATTTAAAACACTTTTTATTAAAATTTAAATTGCAAAGTAACATACCAATTTCTTGGAGTAGAGGGGATAATTCCAGGACCTGGATAACCAGTAGCTCTTCTTGTAAAATAAATCTTATCTAAAACATTATTAATACCTGTTTCTAATTTTATGTTTTTATGTTTATACGATGCTGAAATATCTAGTATATCATATGCAGGAATGATTCCTGTTATTCCACTAACATCGTCCGTTATAGAATTACTAGCGTCAGAAAACTGATCCGTTAAATAGCTGTATTGAATACTAGAACTAAAATTATGATAACCAAATTTAATTCCTGTTTTTAGATTAAAATCTGGCACAAACTCAACTTTGTTTCCTTTAATTCCATTGGTAATTGTTCTTGTATACTTAGAGTTAATAACTGATGTGTTTAAAAAATAATTAAAACTAAATTGATCTCCTATTGCAAATATTTTTTTTAAATTAAAATCTAAAACTGATTCTAAGCCCATAATAGTTGCATCACCTATATTAGTTCTTAATTGACCAAGATTGTTAATTGGAGGAATCGTTGTAAATAAAAAACCTATCCTGTCTTTATAAAAAAGACTAAAAACACCAACATCATAAGAAACCCAGCTATTTAGATTTCCTCTTGCACCAATATCTAACGTAAAACCATTTTCATCTTTTAAACTAGGGTCTACAGCGTTTGATGGATTAACTATGTTTACATCAGAAAATGTAATAGAACGATAATTTTGAGAAATATTTCCATAAATTTCTAAATAAGTTGATGGCTTAAAACTTGCACCAAGACCCAGTAAAAAAAAAGAACGTTCTTTAGTCTCATTAATAAGGTTCTCCTCTCCTCCTATAGGATTTCCTGCTGCATCAAAATTTGTTCTTCTTGATGTTCCATTACTTTGAGTTTTTATGTATTCAAAGCGTACTCCAGGTGTTATTAAAAATTTGTCTGAAAGATAAAATATATTCTCCCCGAATAGGGCAATATTTAAGTTTGGGTTTTTAAATTTACCTTGTATTCTATAAGTAGGAAATTGTTCAATAGCATTAGAAAAATCTGCTCCAATACCATCTGTTCCTGGCCCCTGGTAATCATTATTGTCTGCCTTATAAAATTTTGCACCAAGTAAATATGTGGCTTTTTTTTCTAATACTTTATAGGAGCTTAGAATACGTGCTTCTAAACCAAAATTATTGAAATCACCAATTAATAGTTCTCTTGCTTCTCCTGTGTCTAGAAGATCTACTCTTCTTATTCTATAGCCAATTGATTTACGTGAGGCTTTCAATCCAAAAAAATTGAGTGTTAAATTTGTTTTATTTGAAATTTTGTGAGCCCATTTAAAATTATACAATAGCCAATCTACCTTAAACCAATTTCTTTCTCTATTACTTTGAAATGGGTTATTAGAATACATCTGATCACTCAAACCACCTGCTTGCTGAGCTAAATAATCTAAATAGGTGACTTCTAATGAAATTTTATTGTTTTTGTTATAATCGTATCCTACATGAAAAAAGATATTTTTTGATTCAAATTCTGAATTAGGTCTAAAACCATCTCCTCTTTTGTAATTTACATATGAATAATAAGAAAGTTTATTTTTAGTTCCACTAAGACTTGTGAAATTGGTAAATAAGCCAAAACTACCCGCAGTATTTCTTGTTGTTATTTCTAATACTTTATTTGGGTTTGGTGATTTTGTAATAAAATTTACCAAACCTCCAAATTGAGTTCCAAACTGTAAAGAAGCGGCTCCTCTAACAACTTGTATTTCTTCTAATCCTTCTGAGGCTGGTGTATAATAACTTTCTGGATACCCAAGAACATCTGCACTTATATCATAGCCATTTTGTCTTGTATTAAAATTGGAAGTTCTATTTGGATCTAGACCTCTACCCCCTATGTTTAATTGCAATCCAGCATCATCATTCTGAAAAATATTTAGCCCTGCCACTTGGCCATAGATTTGTCTAGCATTGTTGGAGGCTAAATTAGCCATAGATTGAGCCACCAATACCACTTCAGTTTTCTTTCCTGCATAGATAGATGTTCCAACAACATCTTTTAATCGCTTTAATTCAAAAATCTTTTTTTTCCTTGCTTTAATTTGAATCTCTGAAAGCTCTTCAGAAAAAGCATTCAAAGTAATTTGAAGATTTAACGACTTGTTTTTAGATATAACAAGTTCTTTAAGTTTGAAATTTTCAGAATAAAAAAGAACTTTTATTTCTTCTTGATTTATAGAAAATTCAAAATAGCCTTTGGCATTTGTTTCAGTAATAATTCCTCCAGAAGAATTATAAATCTGAACCTTGTTAATTGGTGTATCATCTTCAGATAAGACAGTACCAGAGACTTGTGATTGTATAGTTAAAATAAATTGGAATATAAAAATAATAGTAAAAAAAACATGTTTGATATTCATAAATTATAGACCTTTTATTTTAATGTCAGATGTAAATGGAAGTATCCATTTTTTGTGATAAAGTGATTCTTTTTCTTGATATAAATCAACTTTAGGATTTATATAGGGCCTACTCATTCGCCCATTTAACGCTACATAACTATCTACAAATACTTGAACATTTTGGTGTCCTTGACTAGAAAAATGATCTCCCAAGTAATGAGCATATTCAAGAATAAAATCGGGCTGAAAACTCATTTGTTTTTCTTGATACGGTGTCAAAAAATCAGCATTATTTATATAAAAAAATTTAGCTGTTTTTTCATCTACAATTTTAAAATTAGCAGAACCCGCTTTTTCCATTAACATAACTCTCCATGAAAATCTATACCCTTCTTCTGTCCAGAATAATTCTCCAGGATACATGAAATATCTCCAAGGAATTAACAATTGAATAGTGAAAAACACAAGTACCATACTCATTATAATTTTTTTATAAAATCTAGGAAATTGGTATTCTCTGATAGACAAAAATTGAAGTGGTTTAATACGTGTTATTTTTCTAATCCAAGAAATTATTCTTGTATGAATAGTAGCATCAAAGAAAATTAATGAACTAACAATCATAATATATGGAAACATTCCTATTGGAAATAAAACTCTAGTAAAAACATGAAAAAATAGTACTAATAAAAAAGCTACAAAACGTGTCTTTCTAAAAATCAATAAAAAAGGAATAATCAAGTCATAGAGAGCACCACCCCAACTCATAGCAAAATGAAACCATTCTTGCTGCATTAAGTTGTTTCCAATAAGGGGAAGATCGTATTTAGAGGGTAACCATATTTTTAGTGGCATTGCTCTAAAAAGCCAATCTGAGTTCAATTTGGTTAATCCTGCATAAAAATAAACAATGGCTAAAAGAAGTTTAATACTATCTATTGTCCATCTTGGTATCCGAATATATTCTTTTTTACGTAAATAAGAATCTACAGAGAATTGAGAATTAGCAGGTAAAAAAATTAGTAGAAAACTAAGAACACTTACAAAATAATAATGATTTAAGTATGTGGTTTTATCCATCAATTCTATATATGTAAAAGAAAGAAAAAAAATGATGATGGCTATTCTATATTTATATCCAATAGCAACAAATAATGAAGCAATTGCACAAGCAACAAAAATTAAGTAGGTGTAATTACCAACAGGTTTCACCCATTCAAAACCATAATAGGAAAAAAAGAATGTAGGTTTTATATAGAGTTTTTCTACCCAACCATTTGCCCAAAAACGAAGCATACTAATAAACATCATCACACCAAAAAAAATGCGAAAAACGACTAAGGGTTTTGCATCTGTGTATTTATTAAAATATTTCGTAATCATTTTTTAAGAGAAAAACCTGAAAAACTTTAATAATAGAAAATTTTTCAGGTGTATACTTTGGATTATATATTAATCCCCATCTGCATCTACATAATCAATGTTTATACTAAAAGCCTGAAGCATATCTACTTTTAAAAGAACAACAGCTTTTTGTAATTCATCATAAGCTCTTGTCATTTTAGAATTATCAGTAATTACTTGATCAGATAAATTATTTGATAAATTATTGATTTCTAGCCTAGCTGCATTAAATTGGTCTCTTGTACTTACATAAATATCATTTCTATCTAAGTATAGTAGGTAAGATTTAAAACTTTCACCAGTAGAGTTACCATTAAAATGTTTTCCATTAAAAAAATCTTCTACAGCTTGCAAAGCATCAAGAACTAATTCTTTTGAGATATCTTTTCTATAAAAAGCCTCTACTTTATTGGGTAATGGACTTGAAGAAAAAATACCTGCTGGTATCCCAATTTTATTTGCTCTTAAACCTTTTTCGTAGTAAAAAATAAAATCATTTACTAATTTATTTAACGAACTAGTTGCTGTATTTGATTTACTGTTAATAAAGGTATTTTTATAAGAACTTTTCCAATCTGTTAATACTTCTTGAGTTAATCTATCCATTTGATTCAAGATTGCATTTACATAATTAGAATATTTGGAGGCATCAGAACCAGTTGAATACATAGCTATCAAAGCAGAATCATTGTCTGCAATACCATATAACAAATAGTCTAGTGCAGGAAAGCCTTGTGCGTCTTGGTTATTTACACTGTTTAAATCATAACCCCCATTAACAATATTATTTTCAACATCTGAAATAGTTAAAGGGTAAACATTCATGTAATAAGAATATTGTAATTCCTCGGCTTTGCCAATGTTAAACATTTCTACACGTTGCCAACTTTTGTATGCATCTAACCAAGAAGCTCTAAATTGTTCAAGTGAATTTTGGTTAGGTGAGGCTGTGAAAGTTTGCCCAGCATCTTTCATTAAGGTCATTTTTACAGCAAAATCCTCATAAGAGGGTATAATTATATTGTCCGATAAATTTGTTAACATCAATCCACGATCAAAATCGTCTACTAAACTTATTGGATCTTCAACTCCGTCATTGGAGGAACAAGCATTTATTAATACTAACAGAAAAACAATAGATAAAAACTTCTTAATCATATTATGTTTATTTATTCTAAATAAAAGGCAAAAGTAAATAAAAGTGACTAATAAAAGTCACTTTTATTTATAATTTTATTAACTCCCTGCTTGAGCTACAGAAATACCAAATCTAGCAGCTATTGTTTCAGACATTGTGTCTAATTGATCAGCTGTTATATCCCATAATCCATTACCTGCAGTTAATGTAGAAATAAAACCATTTACCTCTGAAGTGCTAAAATATGCTGATGATGTTCCTGGTTTTCTAGTAAACTGTAAACTATAAACAAAACCAAAACCTTCAGATAAGTCATGAAAAGCAGAACCCCAATCTGTACCTAAATTAGCTTTACCTTGTTGCAAATAATAAACTGCTCTTATGGCAATAATTTTAGAAACATTTTCTCTAATAATATCTACTTGTGCATCTCTAGTTAAGTAATCTTTATTTACTATGGCTGCTCTTCCCAATTTAAAAGCATCATAAATAGTTGTAGCTATTCCCTGAAAATCTGTATCTCCATCAACTCTTGCTAGATATTTATTTAAGAAACTATCTGCTCCTAATGTTGGATTTTCTTGATCATCAGCTCCGTATAGATAGCCAAATCCTTCATCCCATTTATGCTCCATAGTAGTATAGTTTTTACCATCAGCTAGTATTCCGGCATCGTTATCAGCAGTATTAGTTCCAGCATCTAAAACAGCAGAACCTAAATAGTTATTTAACATTTGATCAGCCATTAATCCTCCAATTAATCCTTTGTTAATTGCTTGATTAATTTCAATACCCTTGCCATTTACATATCTGGTAGAACCTCCACCAGCTTCTTGAATTTTACCTGCTGAACCTGCTGAGGCATCTGTTGACCAATTAGGAAACACATCACTAACTTGTTCAGCTATCCATGAATCAAATTGATTTTTTATAGCTGTTGCATCTGTAGTATTGGATGAAAACAAATCTGTTGATGCAGCAGTTTTACTACGAATATTTTTTGAAGAAGCATTTAAATTAGTATCAGAAAAGTCTGAAGCACCTTCTTGATGGTCAAACATTCCATCCAATTGAGTTTCAGTTTTTGTTTCATCTTTTAAGGCAGAAACAAATTCTTGACCCATTGCAATTCTTGTAGATTGACCACTGTAAGAAACTGTTGTAACTCCATCTCTTAAAAAGCTATAGGTAGCTGGAGCTACAGTTGGTTCTGGGTCTACAATAGGATCCGAATCTGGATCACAAGACATAAATAACAGTGACGAAATTGTTAAAAAAAAGAATAATTTTTTCATTTTAATTTAGATTTAATAAAAATAGTTTTTAATATATTTTGCAAATATAAAACACAAAAGCAACTCTGCAAAGCTTATTTAGATTAAATTTAAATAAATTAAAAGGATTTTAAATATAAGATCAATGATTTTCTAATATCGTAAGAAATATCGGTGGGTACAGGATGGTAAACAGAAATCACCTCTGGATGATTAGAAGTTAAAAAAGGGATGTCAAATCCTTTCATTAGATAATCACTAATGGCAATTGTATATATTTTTGATGGATTAATAGTGCTATTGTTTATAGAAAATAAAGTATCATTCATTTCAATAGAACTATGTTGTAAATAAGCACCTGACCCAGCGGCATTGTTACCATACTCTAAAACTTTATTCAATAAACTTCCTTTCATTTTTACTTTCAAAACTGACCCTCCATAAGGTAAAACTCTAAAAATATCGATACTGTTAATATCTCCAATTAATTGGTCATCAATTCTAATAGAACCACCGTTTATAATAGAGCAATCAACCTTATTATCATAGGAATAGGCCATTGAACTAGCAATCATATTTCCAAGGTTTGTTTGTTTAGATCTAATTGGAATATCTCTTCCATCTAAAGGAATTCTTGTGTGGTAGATAATTTCATATGGATTTTCTGCAATTTTTGATATTTGAGAATTCATAACCTCCATCCATTTATCAACTACTAATTTTACTTTTTTATTATCTAGAATACTGGTATCTATTGTTTTTAATAATGACGATATGGAGGATTCTTTGGTCTTTTTATTAAAATTTATGCTATGAATATAAGCGGTTTTAGCATTAGCATCTGCTTTGGTAATCTTTACATTTCCAATCATTTCATTTTTGTTATCATGTTCATGACCTCCCATAATCAATGGAATATTGGGTAATAATCTAGCAATTTCTCTATCGTGTTCTATTTTTACATGTGTAAGTCCAATAACTATATCTACCTTATTTTTTATAGACTCATATTCTTTAACAATAGCACTAAACATATCTTTATATAAAACATAGTCTTTAGGGTTTGAAGGAATACAGACACTTATAAAACCTACCTTAATTTTTGTACCGTCTTCATCAGAAATTTCTTTTATAAATGACCCTTTAATCAATCTTTTAACTCCACTAAGTTCTTGGTGAAATTGTTTGATACTATCTGCTGTTTTATTAAATACATTAGAGGAAATCCATGGAAAATTACTCTCATCCATTCTTTTTTGAAGGTCTTTTTTAGGGATATCAAATTCATGATTTCCAAAAGCTACCACATCAAAATTCATAGCATTCATAACCTCAATCATCTGCTTTCCTCTTACTCTCACTCCTTCATGCTTCATGGTTCCTAGTAGGGAGGGATTTAAAAAATCTCCAGCCATCACTAATAAGGTATTTTTGTTTTTTGCTACTAATTCTTGATGAACAGTCTCAACTCTTGCCATTCCACCGTACTTTCCTCCCTGTATTGAAGAAATTTCATAGACATCATTTAGTTGTAAAATTGTAAAGGATATCTTGCCATCATCTGATGAACAGGATACAAAAAGAATTGTAAATAAAAATAGTATGATTAATTTATATTGTTTCATAAGGGTTTTATGTATTAAATTAAAAAATATGTAATGCCTTGTTGTAAGCACTTTCAAAACTCATTGGTTTAATTCCAGTAATGGCTTTTTGCATTGTAAAATAAGAAAGAAGTTTTTCTGTTGGCATATTGCCCGTTAATTCATCTTTTGCCATCGGACAACCTCCATAACCTTTTATTGCACCATCAAACCGATAGCAACCTGCGTTGTATGCTGCATTTACTTTTTCATGCCAAGAATCTGGAGTGGTATGTAAATGTGCACCAAATTCAATATTAGGGTAGCTAGGAATTAAGTTTGAGAATAAGTATTCAATCACATCTGGAGTAGAACTACCAATGGTATCTGAGAGTGATATAATTTTAACCCCCATATTAGATAATTTTTCTGTCCACTCCCCCACTATCTCAACATTCCAAGGATCACCATATGGGTTTCCAAACCCCATAGATAAATAAGCGACTACTTCTTTGTTTGTTCTAATTGCTATTGATAAAATCTCTTCTAAGGCTTCAATAGATTGATGAATTGTTTTGTGAGTATTCCGCATCTGAAAATTCTCAGAAATAGAGAACGGATAACCCAAATAATCTATTTCTTCAAATTGAGCAGCATCATTAGCGCCTCTAACATTGGCTATAATAGCTAATAATTTACTTTGTGTTTGAGAGATGTCTAATTTTGATAATACAGCTGCAGTATCTCGCATCTGTGGAATTGCCTTTGGTGATACAAAACTTCCAAAATCTATGGTATCAAAACCAACTTTTAGTAAAGAGTTGATATAAGCTGCTTTTGCTTCAGTAGAAATAAAATGGCTCTTTATGCCTTGCATGGCATCTCTAGGACATTCAATAATTTTTACTTTGTTCATGAATTCAAAGATACAATTTAAAGGCATTCATGTTAAATCAAAATAAACACAGCAATTCCAATAAATACAAAAACTTGCATCCATTGCAACCAAACTCCAATATTTTTACTCGTTTTAATTTTCTCTGAAATAGTTCCTCCAAGAATAGCTATCAAAGAAAAAACAACAAACGATACTAGTATAAACAACGCTCCTAAAATATAGAACTGAAGGCTTATTGGTAAGATTTCTGAAAATAAAAATCCAGGAAATAATGCTAAGAAAAAGAGGGTAACTTTAGGGTTCAAAACATTCATAATAAACCCTATCTTAAACAATTGAAATGGTGTCTTTTTGTCAATTTTTTCAGTACTCATAGAGATTTCTGAACCACCAGTAATTACTTTGTATGCTAGGTACAGAAGATAGACAGCACCAAGTATTTTAATTCCTAAAAAAATGGTGTTATTTTCTTTAATTATTGAAGAAATACCTACGGCTACGAAAGTTGTGTGAACAATGCAACCTGTCATTAAACCTGTAATGGTTGCTAATCCATATTTTTTACCATGAACAACACTTTGCATTAATACAAAGATATTATCTGGTCCTGGAGAAATTGCCAATATAGATACAGCTAGTATAAAAGATATTAATATCTCCATTATTGGTGTACTAATACTTGTTTAATAATGCTTTATTAATTTGTTTAATTAATCCTGGTCCTTCATAAATAAAACCAGTGTAAACCTGAACTAAATCTGCGCCTGCTTCTATTTTTTCTAGAGCATCTTGTGCAGAGTGAATACCTCCAACTCCAATGATTGGAAATGCTTTGTTAGAATGACTTGCTAAATACTGAATTACTTTAGTGCTCTGTTCCTTAATTGGTTGACCGCTTAAACCACCATTACCAATTTCTTGTATAAGACCAACAGAAGCTTTTAAATTATTTCTAGTTGTGGAAGTGTTAGAGGCAATTACGCCATCAATTTTTGTTTCTGCCACCAATTCAATTATTTCATCTAATTGATTGTTGTTTAAGTCTGGTGCAATTTTTAATAAAATTGGTTTTTGAATTGTTTCTTGATTGTTGAGCTTTTGTATTGCAGAAATTAATTCAAGTAAATACGCTTTGTCATTTAACTTTGCATGACTGCCAACATTAGGGCAACTTACATTTAACACAAAATAATCTACATAAGGATGCAGGCCTTTAAAACAATCTTCATAATCTCTTGTATAATTTTCTGAGCTAGTTTGTGTATTTTTGCCAATATTTCCACCAATAATAAGTGTTCCTTTATTTTTTTTTAATTGTTCAATAACTATTTCTAAACCATCATTATTAAAGCCCATCCTATTGATAATCCCTTCATCATCTTTTAGCCTAAACAATCGTTTTTTGGGATTGCCCTCTTGACCAATTGGAGTTACGGTTCCTATTTCTATAAAGCCAAAACCAAAATTTGACAATTCATTATATAACACTGCATTTTTATCAAAACCAGCTGCTAAACCCACTGGATTTTTAAATGTAATACCAAAGAGTGTTCTTTCTAATCTCTTATCATCTATTTGATATAATCCTCTAAATATTTTAGGTACAAACGGGATTTTACATAAAAAACGAATCAAAGAAAAAGTAACATAATGAATCTTTTCTGGATCAAATAAAAACAGAAATGGACGAATAAATAGTTTGTACATATTTGGTTATAAAAAAAGCTCCATAAAGGAGCTTATTATTATCTTAAAACAGCCTCTAAATTCTTTTCAAATGACTGTTGTAATTTTTGCATTATTTTATCTATTTGGCGATCTTCTAAAGTCTTGTTGTTATCTTGTAATACAAAACTCACCGCATAAGATTTTTTACCTTCAGGAAGCTTATCTCCCTGATAAACATCAAACAAGCCTACATTTTTTAATAAATTTCGTTCAGACTGAAACGCTAGATCGTATATTTCTTTAAAGGTAATTTTCTGATCTAACAGAAGTGCTAAATCTCTCTTAACTGATGGGAACTTTGGCAACATAGATACCTTTATTTTCTTTTTACCTGAAATTGAAAGAATACTTGTCCAATCAAAATCTGCAAATAAAACTTCTTGCTTAATTCCAAATTCTTTGAGAATTTTTTTCTTAATAACACCAAACTCTACCAATTTATTTTTTCCTAAACTGAGAACAATTCCTTCAGAAAATACATCAGATTTAACAGGACTTGTTTTTATATTAGTAACACCAATTCTTTCTAAAATAGACATTACAATACCTTTTAAATAAAAGAATTCTGAATTTTGGGTTAAACTTGTCCAAGTATCTTTGGTTCTCGCTCCAGAGACAAAGATTGTAAGATGTTTGTCTTCTTGGTACCCTTTTTCATACTTATGATATGTTTTTCCAAATTCATATAATTTTAACGAATTATTTTTTCTATTAAGATTATAGGATATAGATTCTAAACCGCTAAATAGCAACGATTGTCTCATTACTTTTAGATCATTACTCAAAGGGTTTAACATGGTTACATTAAATTCTGATTTCAAATTCTCAGAAAACAAACTATATTCTTCTTTGGTTAATGAATTAGCCATAGTTTCATTAAAACCCAAGGTAGTTAATTGATTGGCAACAATATTTTCTAAAGAGACATCTTTATTACTATTAAAAGAGATAGAGGTATTTAATTTATGAGAAAATTTAATATTATTATACCCATAAACTCTAAGAATCTCTTCTATAATATCTGCTTCTCTTTGAACATCTACTCTGTATGAAGGAATAGTTAAGCCCAAGCCTCCTTCTGTCTCACTACTTATTTTAATTTCTAAAGAAGCTAAAATGTTTTTAATGGTTTCTTTATCTATCTCTTGACCAATTAATCTAAAAGCACTTTCATACGATAGAAAAACTTGAAAGTCTTCAATTTTTTCAGGATAAAAATCCATAACATCTGAAGCAACTTTTCCTCCTGCATATTCTTCAATTAATAAGGCGGCCCGTTTTAAAGCATATTCGGTAAAGTTGATATCAATTCCACGCTCAAAACGGAAAGAAGCATCTGTATTTAATGCGTGTCTTTTAGCAGTTTTACGAACAGAAACTGAGTTAAAATAGGCACTCTCTAAGAATATAGAGGTTGTTTTTTCTGTAACTCCAGAATCAATTCCTCCAAAAACACCTGCTATACATAATGGATTAGATTCGGCATCGCAAATCATAATATCTTCTGAGTGTAATTCTCTCTCAACTTCATCTAAAGTCGTAAACTTAGTTCCTTGAGCTAATGTTTTAACGATAACTTTATTTCCTTTAATTTTTGAAGCATCAAATGCATGTAAAGGTTGTCCTAACTCATGCAATACATAGTTGGTAATGTCTACAATATTATTTTTTGGAGTAATACCAATAGATTTCAAACGGTTTTGAATCCATTCTGGAGAATCTTTCACCTCAACATCTACAATAGAAATTCCACAATAGCGTGGAGCCAGATCTTTATTCTCTACTTCTATATCTATACGAAGCCTTCTCTGTTCTACATGAAAATCACTTACAGATGGCGTTATTAATTCTAAATTTATACCATGTTGTATTAATCCGGCACGAAAATCTCTAGCAACACCGTAATGACTCATTGCATCTGCCCTATTTGGTGTTAAACCTATCTCAAAAACTTGATCTGTTTCTATATTAAAAACCTCAGCTGCTAGAGTTCCAACTTTTAATTTTTTATCAAGAATTAGAATTCCATCATGGCTAGTTCCTAAACCTAGTTCATCTTCAGCACAAATCATTCCATGACTTTCCTCTCCTCGTATCTTTCCTTTCTTAATTTTAAAACCAACTCCTTTATCATCATATAAAGTAGTTCCAATAGTTGCAACAAGAACTTTTTGACCAGCAGCAACATTAGGAGCACCACAAACAATTTGTACAGGATCTCCAGTACCTAAATCTACAGTAGTTATTTTTAGCCGATCTGCATTTGGGTGTTGTTCGCATGTTAACACTTCTCCAACCAAGATGCCTTCTAAACTTCCTTTAATTGATTCTTTGGTCTCAATTCCTTCAACCTCTAAACCAAGATCAGTTAATAATTCACTGGTTTTGTTTTCTTCCCAATCAACTTGTAAAAATTGTTTTAACCAATTATATGATATCTTCATCTAATTTTTATAGATTTAAATGCAAATTTAAATAATTTAAAGTTTTTTAAAGCAGTTTTTTAAGATTTTACGAACTGATGACTTTTAGGTTAAAGATGTAAGTAATTTATTATCTATTGAGATAATGATTATACGTTTTAATTAGATATAAGAAAATAGCAGATAAACAATGGCTGAATATAACTCATATTGTAAATATACTAGAAACCTAGACGAAAAAAACACACATAGAATCTATCATGACACTCAATATGGTTTTCCTATTGATTCAGATAACGAACTATTTGGTAGATTACTTTTAGAAATTAATCAGGCTGGTTTGTCTTGGAATACCGTCCTAAACAAACAAGAAAACTTCAGAAAAGCCTATTCTAACTTTACTATTAAAACGATTGCTAAATATGATGATAAAGAACGTACTCGTTTGTTAAATGATGCTGATATTATTAGGAATAAATTAAAAATAGATGCTGCTATCTATAATGCTGTTGTAATTATAAACATTCAAAATGAGGTTGGTTCTTTTAAAGCCTGGTTAAATAATCATCATCCTAAAACAAAGAATGAATGGGTGAAATTATTTAGAAAAATGTTTAAATTTACTGGAGGAGAAATTACCAATGAATTTTTAATGAGTACAGGCTACCTGAAAGGGTCTCATGATAAAAGCTGCCCAATCTATAAAGATATTTTAAAGAAAAATCCCAAATGGAATTCTAACTAATATTTGACCAAGCCCCAGTTGTTTTAGAAATTTCTGCATAGGTTTTATGGATACATAAATTTGCAGGCTTTAACAAGTTTGGATCATCTTGTAAAATTTCAATAGCAGCATTTCTAGCTTTGTAAAGAATAGAAGTATCTTTTACTACATCAGCAATTTTTAGATTTAATACACCACTTTGTTGTGTTCCCATCACATTTCCCGGCCCACGTAATTTTAAATCTACTTCTGCAATTTTAAAACCATCTGATGTTTCTACCATTGTTTTTAATCTTGTTTTTGCTTCTGCAGATAATTTAAAGCTAGATAATAAGACACAATAACTCTGATCTGCTCCTCTGCCTACCCTGCCTCTTAATTGATGCAACTGACTCAAACCAAAACGCTCTGCACTCTCAATAACCATAATACTTGCATTTGGCACATTTACTCCTACTTCTATAACAGTAGTAGCAACCATAATCTGAGTTTCGCCTTTCACAAAACGTTGCATTTCATATTCTTTATCTGCTGCTTTCATTTTACCATGTACAATACTTGTTTGGTATTTTGGCATCGGAAATTCTCTAGAAATACTCTCATGCCCATCCATTAAATCTTTATAATCCATGGCTTTAGATTCTTCTATTAATGGATATACAGCATAAACTTGCCTTCCTTTTTCTATTTCTTGCTTCATAAATTTAAACACAGCCAATCTATTGCTATCATATCTATGAACTGTTTTTACTTCTTTTCTACCAGGAGGTAACTCGTCTATTATAGAAATATCTAAATCACCGTAGACACTCATGGCCAGCGTTCTAGGAATAGGAGTTGCAGTCATCACTAAAATATGTGGCGGTAACTCATTCTTTTGCCACATTTTAGACCGTTGCGCTACACCAAACCTGTGTTGTTCATCTATAATGGCAATTCCTAAGTTGTGAAACTTTACTTTATCCTCTAACAAAGCATGCGTTCCTATTAATATATTGAGTTTGCCGTTTTCTAAACCTTCATGAATTTCTCTCCTTTTTTTTACTTTACTAGAACCTGTTAACAATGCTACAGATATATTCATCTTTTGCAAAAGTTCTTGAATTGCATTAAAATGTTGGATTGCTAAAATTTCTGTTGGAGCAATAATGGCTGCTTGAAACCCATTGTCTATTGCCAATAACATTGCCAATAAAGCAACAATTGTTTTTCCTGAACCAACATCTCCTTGTAACAAGCGATTCATATGGGCATTAGAAGCAACATCATTTCTAATTTCTTTAAGTACTGTTTTTTGTGCATTGGTAAGATTAAAAGGTAAATACTTACTGTAAAATTCGTTAAAAGCATCACCAACTTTTGCAAAAACATAGCCTTTAATTTTATTCTTTCTGATAAGTTTTTTACGTACCAATTGTAATTGAATAAAAAATAACTCTTCAAACTTTAACCTATATTGAGCTTTTTCTAACATTTCTGGTGAGGTAGGAAAATGTATATTCAATAAAGCTTCCTTTTTACCAATAAGCTTCTGACTAAGAATTAGCTCTGCAGATAAACTCTCTTGAATTTGCTCAAATATTTGTTGTAATAAATCTTGAAGATACCCTCTAAATATTTTGTTACTCACACCACTATTAACTAACTTATCTGTTGAAGAATATACAGGTTGTAATTTAGTTTGAAGCTTTCTATTATAATCTTCTAATAAATCCATTTCAGGATGAACAATAGAAAAAACCCCTTTGAAATAATTTAACTTACCATATATAACATAAGTTGTATTTATTTTAATAGAATCTTTCAACCACTTATAACCTTTAAACCAAACCAACTCCATAGCACCGGTTTCATCTAGAAATTTACCTATTAACCTGGCCCCATTCTTCTGTTGAATTGTTTTAAGTGATGTAATACTTCCAACAACTTGAATCTCTGAATTATTATTTATGATTTCATTAATTTTATAGAACTTAGTTCTATCTATATACCTGTAAGGAAAAAAATGTAGTAAATCATTCAATCTAGATAATCCTAGCTGAGCTGATATTGTGCTGGCTTTTAGGTTGCTAATTCCTTTTAAATAATATATAGGATTGTTTAGATTCATTAATTATATTATTTAAATATTTTTTTCATGTTTATTTTTGGTTGGTAAAAAATTTTTCACTTTATTTGAGGCGAATTTAATAAAAAATATGTCCCCTAAGACAACAATTTATTTAAGCTTACTTCTCGTATGCTTTATTTTTACTTCTAATACTTTAGTAGGTCAAAATAAAAAAAAACAAGATTCTCCTAAATCTTTAGGTGTTTCTGTATCTCCAGCTAATTTTCATTTCAACCAAAAACAAGGTGAAATAAAAACATATAATATTACAGTTAAAAACATTACATCTTCACCCAAAGACTTCAAGGTAAATATTTATGACTTTGATATGAATGGAAAAGGTAAAAGTAGTTTTTTACCTGCAGGAAAGGGTAAATATTCATTATCTAAATGGCTGATCTTATCTCCTACTTTTATTCAACTAAAACCTTTTGAGACTAAAAAAGTTAACGTAACAGTTAACATCCCTAGTGATGACAATGGAAGAAAAGCTGCATGGTCTATAATAATGATAGAACAAGAAGCTCCTAGAGAAAATTTAGTCAATACGACAAAAGATGGAAATACTGTTGCTTTTGGTATTGTCCCTACATTTGCTTTTGGTGTTTTTGCTTATCAAAACCCACCAAATGTTTTAACAAACAAAGTAGAGTTTAAAGAATTTAACTATATACAAACTGTTGTTAATAAAAAACTACTACTAGAAGTACAAAATAAAGGTGATGGTATCGCATATTGTACTTCTTACATAGATTTAACCAATTTAGACACTGGTGATCAACAAAGACTAAAAGTTAAAAAATTTACTATAGTTCCAGAATTAATACGAGATTTTAGTTTTGTATTACCATCTGATTTACAAAAAGGCAAGTATCTAGCAGTTGGTGTTTTAGATTATGAAAACTCTGAAGAAATTCAAGCTGCTAGAATTGAATTTGAAATTAATTAACCCTAAATATTTAACCCCCCCATTCAAAACCCAATTTATTATGAGAAAATTATCAAAATTAATGTTAACTCTGCTAATGATGGCAGGTGTATTTGGAACTGCTAATGCGCAGTTAATTGACGAAAAAGATGTCACTGTAACCATGGATTTACAACCCGTGTTGCAACTAGACATGACAACTGCTAATCAGTTGGAATTTGTATTCGATGACATCAACGAGTACTATGCTGGTATTACTAACTATGCTGCTACTATTTTAAAAGTAAGCTCAACAGTAAGTTGGGATTTATATGCTGTCGGAAGATCATCTGGTGCTACTGCTCCTGGATTTTGGGATCAACAAGTAGATTATGGAAGCGATAATATAAATGCAATAAACCAATTACCTTTAAGTTTATTGGAGTTAAGACAATCTCAAATAAACAGTGGAGCTGCAGCTGCAACAGGAGCTACTTTTGCTGATTACAGTTTACCATTTTCTGCCGCCAACAGCCCAGCTACTGGTTCTAACAGTTTGTTTGCAAATTCTAACGGAGGTATTTCACCTCCAACAGCTGGAGATAAATACATTGCAGGTCATGCAGGTGTAACTGGTAGTGGAGATTTTATGCCTGGAGGTAGCTATATGAACCAAACAGGAAGTACTTCAGACTACTATTATGCAATTGATTATAGAATTTTACCAGGTTTACCTGCAATTTTCCCAAATGCTCATTCTGCTGATGGTGGAACTGCTCAAGATATTGTTACAACTAGTCAAGCGGGAAATTATGCTGAGCCAGGAGTATATACTATGTATGTACAATATGTATTGTTAGAAGATCAATAAATTTCTAAATCTAAATTTAATTATTAGGATGTAACTCTCTAGGGTTACATCCTTTTTAAGCATTCTGTGGGAGTATGGTTAAAAAATTAGTTTCTTTAATGTTTGTATTGTGTTGTAATTGCATTACAGCACAAATTTATTGTGGCTCAGTTTCTATTGTTCCTAACAGTTCTGTAAATCAAATAGTGGTATTTGATGATTTCACAAAATATAATGGTGGAATTACCATCAATAGTGTTACTAGATTACGAATTAAAGTAGAAGATAAAGCTATCCCAGATCCGCTATGTTCTTGGAATCTTAAGATGTACATAGAAAATAATTCTGGAGCAGGAACACCAATAGACCAATGGGAAGAGCTTATGTTGTATGGCAACGGAGATAGTAACAATCCCAAAATTAATGTTCTACAGTTTAGAGTAAGAAATATTTGCTCTACATCTCAGGGAGATAACACTTTTAGAAGTTTCCAAGATACCAATGATATATTAGATATCATATTTGACACGATGACAATAATTCCAGCAGGAAGTTGCACACCAAATGTGAACGGGCCTGGTAGTTACTTAACTAATTATGATGAATTTAATTTTGACATAGATATAAGGATTAATCCAGGGTTTAATTTTAATCCAGGGATATTTAACCTTAATATTCGTTTTCGTTTAGAAGAAAACATTTAAGCATTGAAAAATAAAATTATAATTTTTAAATTCTATTTTACTTTTATTTTATTCACTATCCTATTGGGTAGCTCCTCCTGTTTTTCACAAATAAATAGTAACGATACCATCCCTTATTTAAGGTATGCTTCTTTGTCTACAAAATTTTCAAAACCTATTGAAGAATTAAAAAAAGGGCAAATTATATCTAATGTTCTAAAAGTAATAAATCATGATGAAAAAGCTATTAGTTTTAAAATAGATGTTCTGTTTCCAGCAAATTGGACAAGTATTGGTGATGCAACTAGATTATATACGGCAAATCCAAAAGACACAATAATTATTCCAATTATTATCTTACCAACTAAACTTGTAAATGGTAATACTGAAGTTTTAATTAACGTTTTTTTAGTAGATGAAGATGGGCGTCAAATAGGGAATAATTTTTTCACAATTACAACAAAGAAAAAAGTATCTTGGTCCATAGACTTAAAAAATAATTCTAACTATTATTTTTTAAATTCTGAAAATAAAAAAGAATTTAGTTTTTCAATTAATAATAATGGTAATTATAAGCAAGATATATTTTTAAGTTATACAATTCCTAGAAAAGATTTAATATTAGCTGATTCACTTCTAGAACCGATTATAAATTCTAATGAAATCTTCACTTTAAAGCCCGGAGCCAATAAGAAGTTTAATCATACTGTTATAGCTACCTCTTTTAATGAAAGGAATAAAAAAAGAATTTCTACAAATAATTACTCTCCAAATAAAAACACACAAAGAATTTCTAGAACATTATTAGTTAATAGTAGTGAACCTAAAATAAGTAAAAAAGATTTACAAAAAAAACAAAATTAAATTTCATAAAATTACCAAATGAATTAGAAGCTAATTCTTACGGTTACCCTAATTTACCACTTGTTCTTGATCTTTCAGCTCAAAATATTTTAGATGACAGAAGCTTTTTATCTTTAAACCTAAGAGGATTCAAACAATTAAATACAAATGCAAGTTTAGTTTATTTTACACAGTTAAATTATAGTAATAACTTTTTCACAAATAATGTATTTAAAAATGCTCCTTGGTATGTTGGTTACTTTGATGATAAAAAATCAATAGAGATAGGCCAAGTGAACGGAGATTTAATTGGTGTATCTTCTTCAGGAAAAGGAATAAAAATTGGTTACCAATTTAATGAACAACATAGCGGAGGTGTTTTTTATACAAATTCTAGTGGGCTTTTTAAATCTGAAAATGGTATAACAAGTTTTGGAGGCTGGTATCAATTAAGGTATAATGAGAATATTTCATTAAAAGCCAGAGTTGGAAAAAGTAATAATAGTTTTTCAGACAGAAAAAATTCGGTTATAACATTAGAACCAACTATTAATTTTAGAAACTCCCATTCCGTTTCTTTAATTGCTGGTTTTAATAGTTTAAAATTTAACTTAAATAACACTCCTGTATCAAATAGTGGATTTTTATTAGGTACAGGTTACTCTTCAACCACCTTCAACAAAAAACTAATAACTAGCTTTAATATAAGATATAATGATAGATATTTTAGTAATGGTAGTTCTGAGAGGATTAATCTAACTCAACGCTCTACTTATATTTTATCTAAAGGATGGCTAGCAAGACTCACTACTAATTATCAAAAATCAAAAATATTTAATAGGAATACATATTTGTTTCTATACAATCAAGAAAATATTTTCACAAATCTTTCTTTTTCTAAAAAAACATTAAAAGGTTCTTATCAACCAGGGTTGTTTATTGAGTATAGAAATTTTCCAAATAACTCTTTTGTACTAAGAGGTCTTAATTTTAGATATTCTCTTTATAATTTTGAAGAAAACTTATTAACCTCTTTTTTCACTAGAGCTGGATACGCGAAACCTAAAATTTATGTGAGTCCTAAAGAAAACCCTAACAAAAAAGAGTATTTTAGTATGGAAGTTAATGGTTTACTTAGATATCAAACCTGGAGTTTAACAGGGAGGTATAATCTTGGAACTTTTTCTTCTATATCATCTCAACAAAATCAAAATAATTTTTCTACACCTCAATCTTTACGATTATCTATTCAAAACCAACACTTATTTAAAAACAATCAATTTGTCTTAGAGTCTAGTTTAATTTATAGTTATAATAATATTTTTAAAAATCATTCATTAGGTATATTTCCTCAATTATATTATTTCTCTGATTCTGGTTGGAGATTTGGACTAAGCGGAAACTATATGTACACTACAAGTGATTTTAGCTCTGTTTATGATTATTCAGACATAGGTCAGAATTCAAATCAAGGAGCTGTTGGACCAACCACAAATAGTAATTTAAATATTAACTTTAACTTGCGTAAAGAATTTGGAGTTCCAATCCCTTTTTCAAAACGAATAGCAGCAACTGCTAAATTTGTATCATTTTTAGATATTAATGGAAATAGTATTAAAGATAAAGATGAAATAAGTGTTCAAAATATTGTCATAAGAGTGAATAAAAAAGAAGTAATTACAAATTTTGATGGTGAAGCAACTATAAAAAACTTAAAATTAGATAAGTACAAACTAGAAACAATTTCATTAGAAGATCTTAATGGATGGTTTGCAAACGTTAAAGATTCTATAGTAATTAACGAAGATGGAATAAATTACATTCCTTTTGTTAGGGGTATTAAAGTATATGGTGATATTATTGTTGACCGTCAGAAGATAGCTATTACAAATGAGAAAAAACTAGACTTGTCAAGAATAAAAATTAGTGCAATTAAAGATGATAAAATATACAATACTCTAACAAATAGTTTGGGACATTTTGAGTTCTACCTTCCTTTTGGAACTTACACAATTACCATGGATGAAGGTATTTTAAACGAGCGTTTTAGAGTTACAAGTAATAATTTACCTATTAAGCTTAGAAATAAACAAGATGGAGTATATGTATCATTCTATATAATAGAAAAAAGAAGAAAAGTCATCTTTAAAGACTTTACTAAAAAGAAAAACGATTAAGGTTTTTTACTCAAAGTCTATTGTTATCTTTGTAGACTAAAATTTTTTCTAAATTGAGATTACATAGAAATTTAGTGTATACCGTTATAGATAGCATCCGTGATATTTTTAATGAAGGAATCTATGCAGATAAAGCTGTAGAGAAAGCTTTAAAAAGAGATAAACGCTGGGGAAGTAGAGATCGAAAATTTGTAGCAGAAACAATCTATGAAATAGTGCGGTGGAAACGTTTATATGCAGAAATAGCAGATGTTAAAGAGCCTTTTGATAGAAATAATTTGTGGCGTATATTCTCTGTTTGGTGTGTATTAAAAGGGATTGCCTTACCTGACTGGAATCAAATAGAGCCTACCCCTACTCGCCGTATCAAAGGTAGATTTGACGAACTTTCTAGAATTCGAAAATTTAGAGAATCTATTCCAGACTGGATAGATGAGATGGCCATTTCTGAACTTGGAGAAGAATTATGGACTAAAGAATTAGCTGCTCTTAACAAACAAGCAGAAGTAATTTTAAGAACCAACACATTAAATACCACCAAAGAAGCACTACAAAAAGAACTTCGTGAAGATAGTATTTTTACCGAGTTTATTCCTAACCATCCAGATGCGTTAAGATTGTTGGAAAGAGCGAATGTTTTTAAGACAGAAGCTTTTCATAAAGGTTATTTTGAAGTGCAAGATGCATCATCTCAATTAGTAGCAGAATATTTAGAAGTAGCACCTGGTATGAAAGTAATTGACACTTGTGCAGGAGCAGGAGGAAAAACATTGCATTTAGCTTCTTTTATGAAAAATAAAGGACAGATTATTGCGATGGATATTTACGAAAGTAAATTGAGAAAACTTAAAGTAAGAGCTCGTAGAAATAAAATTCACAATATAGATATGAGAGTGATCGACTCAACAAAACCG
>MDTG01126725.1_pt1 | contig 24378 bp, 22 predicted proteins | sample 811421 | NCBI WGS metagenome assembly MDTG01 (sample SAMN05326645, study PRJNA326480) | marine metagenome | isolation source: seawater | place: Pacific Ocean: South East | collected 2011 | reverse complement strand
CTGGAATATAAATCAAATGTTATCATTACCACCCATTATTTGGGGCTTGTTGTTTGACAATCATAGCCTCTTGGCAAATATACCCCATTTACTTGAGGGTTTAAAATCAATATAGGTCGATTCAAATAATTTTTTAGTGGTTTTGATAAGCGAAAATTCCATCGTCATATTGTTTTTTAAACTCACTTTCATTGCTATATTTGTTTTTGACGCAATTCCAAACAATATTATATGGAAACCCTAATACTTGTAGTTTTTTTTCTAGGCTACTTGGCCATTACTCTTGAACATACTTTAAAGATTGATAAACTCATACCTGCACTTGCCATGATGGCCATTTTATGGGCATTAATTTCGCTAACGCACCTGCCTGTTTTTGACATAGATAACGTCACTAGGAGTTTGCACGAAACACATATTGAAAAGATTTTACTGCATCATTTAGGTAAGACAGCTGAAATTTTAGTTTTTTTACTGGGTGCCATGACCATTGTTGAAATCATAGATTATTTCGACGGCTTCGCAACCATTAAAAGCTTTATACGAACAAATGTAAAGGTCAAACTACTCTGGATATTTTCCATATTGGCTTTTATTCTATCTGCTATTATTGACAACCTTACCGCAACCATCGTCCTGATTACGATATTGCAAAAAGTAATTCAAGACCGCAACACACGTCTCTGGTTTGCAGGGCTTATTATCGTTGCCGCAAATGCTGGTGGTGCCTGGTCTCCAATTGGAGATGTTACCACCACCATGCTGTGGATTGGCAAAAAAGTAACTACGCCAGAATTGATTAAATACCTATTTATTCCCTCCATTGTTTGTATGGTGTTTCCTACGCTTATTGCCAGCCAATACAATGCATTTAGGGGAACCATTAACAATAAAGAAGTAGGTGAAATTAGAAAATCACCTTTCGGATCTAGAATGCTTTACTTAGGCTTGGGCTCCATTTTGTTTGTTCCTTTTTTTAAGCAGATTACCCACCTGCCTCCTTATGTAGGTATGATGTTGTCTTTGGCCGTTGTAGCTGCGTTTGCTGAACTGTTTAGTAGTGCCAAATTCTCCCTCTCAAATATTGATGAAGCGGCTGATGATCACGCCATTCACAGTCCCGTTCACGCGGCTTTGACAAAAATTGAATTACCCAGTATATTGTTTTTCCTTGGAATATTGATGGCTGTGGGTGCTTTAGAATCTTTGGGACTATTGTTTAATTTTGCAGGTCAACTCACCCAAGCCATTCCAAATATGGACATTGTGGTTTCGCTTTTCGGAGTCATCTCTGCTGTAATTGACAATGTGCCGTTAGTAGCTGCCAGTATGGGAATGTTCTCTCAAGGAGCCGATGATCCGATTTGGCATGCCATTGCTTTTGCTGCAGGAACTGGAGGCAGTATGTTGGTGTTTGGTTCTGCCGCTGGTGTTGTTGCCATGGGCATGGAAAAAATCAACTTTTTCTGGTACTTTAAAAAGATTTCTATACTTGCATTTGTTGGCTTTTTGTCGGGGTACCTAACCTTTATGCTAATGCGTGACTATATTCTTGCCTAGTGGATTATGCGTCTGCTATGCAATGGCTATATGCACAACTGCCGATGTATCAGCGGGTGGGAAAAGCTGCGCTTAACCCCAATTTAGATGACATAACCAAGCTTACTGCACAACTAGGTAATCCCCATCAAAAATATAAAAGCATACATGTTGCAGGCACCAATGGTAAGGGCTCCTCTGCACATATGCTTGCATCCATACTACAAGAGGCAGGGTATCAAGTAGGTTTGCATACCTCTCCCCACCTAAAAGACTTTAGCGAACGCATTCGCATTAATGGTGTACCCATCAACCAAGATGATATCGTTGATTTTGTTGTTTCAAACCGCAAATTTTTTGAGCGAGAAGCCTTTTCTTTTTTTGAAATGAACGTTGGCCTTGCCTTCGATTATTTCGCAAAGCAACAGGTAGATATAGCCATTATTGAGGTGGGTTTGGGTGGCCGTTTAGATGCTACCAACATCATCACGCCAGAGGCCTGTCTTATAACCAACATATCACTAGATCATCAGCAGTTTTTGGGTACAACTAGACCTGCCATTGCCAAAGAAAAGGGCGGTATCATAAAACCCAATACGCCTGTTGTTTTAGGCACTGATGACATGGAAACCTATGCTGTTTTTAACGCCATAGCCAATTCATTAGATGCTCCGTTGTGTGTTGCAAAACAATATAATTACACTACCGATTTACGAGGAAACTATCAGCAACAAAATATCAATGGGGTAGTTTCCTTACTTAAAAAACTACCATCTTTAAGGGTTTCAGAAGATCATATCCGCAATGGTTTACAACAGGTGCGCAAAAACACAGGTATACGCGGCCGTTGGGAAATTTTGGGAACCAAACCCACAATAATAGCTGATGTTGCGCATAATAAAGCTGGATTGGAAGCAGTCCTAAGGCAACTCACTTCGCTTCAATATGATGCCCTTCATGTTGTTTTTGGTATGGTTAGTGACAAGGACTTGGGAGATTTAATAACGTTTTTGCCTGCCGATGCCACCTATTATTTGTGTGCGGCAGCAGTTCCCAGAGCCATGGATGTGCAAAGTCTCTCGCTACATTTTAGTAATCATAAACGCAGTTTTAGTTCTTATAAAAGTGTTAAGCATGCCTATGCTGCAGCGCTAAATAAGGCATCAGCTGAGGATGTTATTTTTGTTGGAGGCAGCCTATTTGTGGTCTCAGAAATACTACCCTAAAAAAATAAATTGAACGTGGTTTAGTACGCCTGTTATTTTATATATTTGCCCCCCGGGCGCTTAGCTCAGTTGGTTCAGAGCACCTCGTTTACACCGAGGGAGTCGGGGGTTCGAATCCCTCAGCGCCCACATCAATCACAATCCTAATGCGAAGTATCGGGATTTTTTGTTTTTAAAGGATTGTATTTAGGTAAGTCCTTAATCAAGTTAAATCCCAACGCCTACACTTTTATCTCTTAATATTTACAATATCTTTGCAACAGTTTAGTTTTCTAATTAAGCAAGACATACATGTGTGGAATTGTAGGATATATTGGATATCGTGATGCATACCCCATCATCATCAAAGGCTTGAAGCGCCTTGAGTATAGAGGGTACGACAGTGCCGGTATTACGCTTTTTGACGACGCCAATACAGTAGTTAAAACAAAAGGAAAGGTTTCAGACTTAGAGCAGACTGCTGCTTCCCACGATAACAAGGGTAAAACCCTTGGAATGGGCCACACACGTTGGGCCACGCACGGGATTCCATCAGATTTAAATTCCCACCCACACCTTTCCAACTCAGGAAAAATAGCCATTGTTCACAACGGTATTATTGAAAATTACGCCTCGCTAAAGAAAATGTTGTTAGACAACGGCTTTCACTTTATATCGGATACTGATACTGAAGTACTTGTAAATCTTATCGAGTTTATCAAGAAGTCCCAAAACCTAAAGGTTGGCAAAGCAGTTCAAATTGCACTAACACAAGTTGTGGGTGCCTATGCTATTGGAGTCATTGATGCAGATCGCCCAGGGGAAGTAGTGGTTGCCAAATTGGGTAGTCCATTGGCCATAGGAATAGGTAAGGATGAATATTTTATTGCCTCCGACGCCTCGCCTTTTATAGAGTACACCAAACGCACCATATATTTAGACGATAACGAAATGGCAGTTATTTCAAGGGAGCAAGGTTTTAAAATGTATTCTATCATAAACGATAAAGTCATTACTCCCACAATCCACGACATTCAGCTATCGCTAGAAACCATTGAAAAGGGCGGTTTTAATTATTTTATGCTTAAAGAAATTCACGAACAACCCCATGTCATAAGCGATACTTTTAGAGGGCGGCTGTTGGTGGATGAACGGCGAATCAATATTTCTGGCATAGAACAGAACAAAGAAATATTTAAGAACGCCTCGCGCATTACCATAATCGCTTGCGGAACATCTTGGCACGCGGGTCTGGTTGCAGAATACCTTTTTGAAGATGCGGCGCGTATTCCTGTTGAGGTGGAGTACGCCTCTGAATTCCGTTATCGCAATCCTGTGATCAATAAAGGAGATATTGTTATAGCTATTTCCCAATCTGGTGAAACTGCCGATACCCTAGCGGCCATCAAGCTTGCCAAAGAAAATGGCGCTTTTGTATTTGGTATTTGTAATGTGGTAGGTTCTTCCATTGCAAGGGCCTCTGACGGGGGTGCTTACACTCACGCTGGTCCTGAAATAGGTGTTGCGTCTACCAAGGCGTTTACCACTCAGCTTACGGTAATTATCATGATGGGGCTACGCTTGGGACAGCTTAAAGGAACCATTGACAATGCTGATTTTGATCGTGTTGCCAAACAATTAGCTGCACTTCCAAAATTGATAGAGGTTGTGTTGGCATACGACCAACAAATTGAAAAAATTGCTCGTGAATACAAAGACGCTTTAAACTTTTTGTATTTGGGTAGGGGGTATAATTTTCCCGCTGCGCTTGAAGGGGCATTAAAGCTTAAAGAGATTTCTTACATTCATGCCGAAGGCTATCCCGCAGCTGAGATGAAGCATGGCCCCATTGCCTTAATTGACAAAAACATGCCCGTGGTGGTTATCGCAACCAATAAGGGACATTATGAGAAGATTGTTAGTAATGTGCAAGAGATAAAATCGCGAAATGCCAAGATCATTTCAATCGTTACCAAAGGCGATGAGAGTGTTAAACTGCTTTCTGACCACGTGATTGAAATTCCTGAAGTTACAGAAGCTTTAGTACCCATACTGGCCTCTGTTCCATTGCAATTACTATCCTATCATATTGCCATCATGCGTGGTTGTAACGTAGATCAACCGAGAAATTTGGCGAAGTCAGTAACGGTGGAGTAGCCATTGTTCAAGAAAACACCGTCTTAAAATACGCACAAAAAACCAGCATGTTTTCGTCGAAGTTGGTACCCACAGCTTCCATTTCTCCATAAGGTTGTATATTGCTGTTATGCAGTCCAAAATCTCATCCTTAATGCGCGCGTACAGCCGCTTTTTAGCGGACACGAAATCGCTTGCTTTTAAGGATTACGATGCCCTTCATCAATGGAGTATTGATAACCAAGCGGCCTTTTGGGAAAGTATCACCCAATTTTTTAAGTTGGATTTTGATACCCCTTTCCAGGAGGTTTATGTTCCAGCAACCCCTTTTTGGAAAGCTAAGTGGTTCACGGGCGCACAACTAAGCTATGCCCATCATGTTCTTCGCAATGCCACGCCTGCGCAACCTGCGATAATCCACCAAAACGAGACTTCTGAGGGGGTTGAAATCAGTTGGCAACAACTTATTGCCAAAACTCACGCCTTGCAGCAGCAGCTAAAAACGCTTGGTGTTGTTAAAGGCGATGTTGTGGTATGCTATGGTATCAACAGCCCAGAAACAGTTGCCGCCTTTTTGGCTACCAATGCCTTGGGTGCGATTTGGTCCTCCTGTTCTCCCGACTTTGGTACCGATGCCGTCTGTGAACGCTTTGCCCAGTTGTCTCCCAAAGTGCTTTTTGCCCATCAGCAATATGCCTATGGCGGAAAAGTTTTTGATATCAGCGCGAAAATCAAGACCATTAGTGATTCCATAGGTGCTATTCAAAATACCTTATTGCTCGATGATCACCTAAATTTTGACGATGCCCCCGTAACCATAAATCAAATACATTTTGAGTCGGTTTCTTTTTCAGACCCCATCTGGGTATTGTTCTCATCTGGGACAACGGGAAAACCCAAGGCCATTGTTCACGGCACGGGCCATATGCTATTGGAGCACCTCAAGTCGTTGGCCTTACATCAAGATGTTAGGATAGGGGAGCGGTATTTTTGGTATTCCACTACCGGTTGGATGATGTGGAATTACGCATTAGGTAGTTTGCTGTGTGGTGCAACACTTTGTTTGTATTCAGGTGCGCCGACCTATCCTAACGCCGACCGTTTGTGGCAGTTTGCACACAAGTCTAGCATCAATCACTTTGGTGGCGGAGCGGTTTATTTTCAGCAGCAAGTGGCCTCTCCAAGCCCATTTATCACCCAAAACGACTTTTCTTTTCTAAAAACAATTGGCTCAACTGGCTCCCCCATGTCGGCAGCTGTATGCAGAGGATTGCAAGCGCTTTTTCCTTCAGCACAAGTAATTTCGCTCAGTGGTGGTACGGACGTATGCACGGCATTTGTAGGGGGTCACCCCGACCTACCCGTAATTCCCGGCGAAATACAATGCAAAATGCTCGGCGCTGCCATAAACGTTTGGGATAATGACGCCAAGGAGGTTGTCCAAACAGCTGGTGAGTTGGTGCTTACCCAACCTTTTTTATCAATGCCAATTTATTTTGTCAATGACCCCGAATATAAACGGTATGCTGCCAGTTATTTTTCCAAATATGCATCAGTATGGCACCACGGCGATTGGGCTGCCATTACCGCAACTAAAGGGGTGGTTATTTACGGTCGTTCTGATGCAACGCTCAATCGTTCGGGCGTGCGTATCGGCACTTCTGAGTTGTATAATGCGCTGTCGCGGCTCGAAGCTGTTGAGGATGCCTTGGTAGTGCATCTGCAGAATGAGCAAATGGATCAATTACTACTTTTTATTCAGGCACATGAAGCAGTAGCAATTGCTGTCATAAAGCAACACATCCGAAAAAGTTGCTCGCCTAGGCATGTCCCCGATGCAATTTATACGACCCCCGAAATCCCCTACACCATTAGTGGAAAAAAAGTAGAGATTCCAATAAAAAGAATTTTAATGGGAGAAAAGCCTGAGGCGGTGATTTCATCATACGCCTTGAGGAATCCTAGTGCGATTGATTGGTATGTTGACTTTACTAAAAAACTTAGATAGAAGCGATAACGCCTTGCATGTAGGTTTCTTGCTCTTCAGCAAGTTCTTTATCTACTAAAATACGACCACTGTGCTCGTCAGTGATAATTTTTTTGCGTGTTGCAATTTCCATTTGAACCTGTGGTGGGATTGTAAAGAATGAGCCGCCCGATGCACCACGGTCGACAGAAACAATAGCTAAACCATTTTTAACAGATGCGCGAATGCGCTGGTAAGCATTTACAAGTCTTTCGTCAGCCATCTTTTCGTATGCTTCAGATTTCTTGAGTAGCAACTTTTCTTCCTTTTGCGTTTCCGTAAGGATGTCGTCAAGTTCATCTTTTTTATGCTGAAGGTGGTTTTTGCGTTCGTCTAGTTTGGTTGTTGTTTCTGTTACAGACTGGTTCTTTTTTTCAATCAAGGCTTTTAGCTGGTTGATTTGCTTTTCAGCTAATTGAATTTCGAGATCTTGGTACTCAATTTCTTTAGTCAACGACTCGTAAGCACGGTTGTTGCGTACATTTTTTTGTTGTTCGTTATATTTTTTGATGAGTTCTTTTGAAGTTTCAATACCCAGTTTTTTCGCTTTGATTTCGTCTTCATAAGCAGTAACCTCAATGCCTAAATTGCTTAATCTTTTGTCCAGCCCTGCAACCTCTGCCTCCAAATCTTCTACCTCTAGAGGTAACTCACCGCGTACGTTTCGTATTTCGTCTATCCGTGTGTCAACCAGTTGTAGGTTGTATAGTGCTCGCAGTTTTTCTTCGATAGTTGCTTCAACTTTAATTTTTCCCATAGTTTAGAAGTAATGAACAGGATTGGTGTCCATTTTTGATGAAATGAACGTAAAATTAGGGAAATTTTTGTTAAGATGCTCCATAATTGTTTTTTTGGTGAATTGCTCACTTTCAAAGTGTCCAACATCAACAAGCAAACAGCTTTCTTCAGCCCTAAAAAAATCGTGGTATTTAAGGTCGGCAGTAATGTATGCATCAGCGCCCTTAGCGATGGCACTTTCAATGGCAAAGCTGCCTGAGCCACCCAGTATGGCCACACGCTTTATGTCTTTGCCTAGCAACGCACTGTGTCTAAAGACCGTCGTGCCTAAAATATCTTTCAGCTTTTTCAAAAAATCGGGTTCTTGCATGGCCTTAGGTAGCTCTCCAATACAACCCATGCCCAAATCAGACCTAGTGTTTTCCAATGTTGTAATTTCATAAGCGACATTTTCATAAGGGTGGGCGTCCAACAATGCAGTAATGACCTTGCTGTGGAGGTGCTTGGGAAAGATCATTTGCAATTGTATTTCTGCTCCCTTGTGGCGAGATCCGCTTGTGCCAACAAAGGGCTTACTCCCATCAAGTGGCTTAAAAACACCCTCCCCCGCAAAGGTAAAGCTACATTCATCATAATGGCCCATTGCGCCAGCCCCAGCTGCAAATAAGGCTTCTTGCACCACCTCTAGTTGTGGGTTGGGCACATAAGTGTCGAGTTTTTGTATGGTTCCTTTAGCAGGCTGAATGACGGTTCTGTCCCTCAACTCCAATGCGTTGGCCAAACCAGCGTTAACGCCATCGCGTTGCACGTCAAGGGCGGTGTGAATGGCATAAATAGCTATATCGTGCTTAATGGCTTTGGTTATTGCTCTAGAAACATAGGACGAATTGGTCAATTTTTTTAGTCCCTTGAAGATAATAGGGTGGAAGCAAACCACGAGTTCACATTTTTCGGCAATGGCCTCATCAATAACCAACTCTAGGGCATCGTGCGCTATAAGTACCTTTTTAACTTTTTGTGCGTGGCTGCCCACTAAAAGCCCTACATTATCAAAGTCTTCGGCATAAGCAAGTGGTGCCCATGTTTCTAAACTAGATGTTATTTCGCGTACCGTCATCGTTCCAAAGATAAAAGTTCTACTTTTGTTTTTATGGCAATTTGGAGAAAAGCATTGTTTCCATTTCAAATTTTATTTGCCGGAGTCGTTTTGCTTCGTAAAAAGCTCTATGCTGAGGGTGTTATTTCACGCTATGTGGCGCCAATTCCTACAATTGTGGTTGGAAACCTTGCTACTGGAGGGACTGGAAAAACGCCAATAATCGACTTTTTGTTGCGCCATTTTTCCCAAAAAAAGGAATTGGGTGTATTGAGCCGTGGGTATGGGCGTAAGTCCAAAGGATTTTTAACAGTCCATTCTAATGCTCCTTTGTCTCAGGTGGGAGATGAACCCCTCATGTTGGCACAAAAGCATCCAGCAGTATTTATGGCTGTTTGTGCAAACCGGCCCAAGGGGATTGTTCAAATGCTACAGCAAAATCCTGGACTAGAAGCCATTTTTTTAGATGACGCCTTACAGCATTTAGCCCTGCAACCACATTTTAAAATAGTGCTGACTACCTTTCAAAAACCTTGGTTTGACGATGCCTTACTCCCTGTTGGTAATCTTAGAGAGCCATCGTGTGCAGCAAGAGATGCCGATATTGTGGTGGTTACCAAATGCCCTAAAACCATTGATGCAGAAAGCAGCGCAGCATTTAGTGTACAATTGGGTCTATTGCCCCATCAAGCGTTGTTCTTTACGACACTTGCATATGAAACCCATGTGCGTGGATCAAGCATATTGCCATTGAAAGAATTTGTCAAAACCCCTTTTGTGCTTATTACCGGAATTGCCAATCCAAAAACTTTGGTTGATTTCTTAAAAGGTCAAGGCGCTGACTTTACGCATTTGTCTTATCCAGACCATCACAATTTTAGTAAAAAAGAAATCGCATCCCTTAAAGCGATGCAGCAGCCTATTTTAACTACCGAAAAAGATGCTGTACGATTGGCTAATTCTGCGCTAAAGGAGTACCATACCATAGGCGTTGGGGTAAGCTTCTTGGACAATGAACAAGCCTTTATAGACTTGGTCCAATCGGCAATTGACAATTAATTATTGAATGTGTTTATGCGCTTTGTAAGAAGAGCGCACGAGTGCCCCACTTTCCACATGGCGAAAGCCCATCTCTTTGCCCAATATCTCGTATTTTTTGAATTGCTCTGGTGTAATAAAATCAGCAACAGGTAAGTGTTTTTTGGATGGTTGTAAATACTGCCCTAGGGTAATGATGTCTACTTTGGCTTTGCGTAAATCTTCAATTGAGGCAATAACTTCTTCTTCAGTTTCGCCGAGACCTAGCATCAATCCAGACTTTGTACGGTGGACGCCCTTCTCTTTGAGGTATTTGAGTGCTTCAAGGCTTCTGTCGTATTTTGCTTGAATACGTACTTCGCGCGTGAGCCTGCGCACAGTTTCCATGTTGTGTGATACCACTTCAGGGGCAACTTCAACAATACGATTCAATAAATCCTCTCTCCCCTGAAAATCGGGGATTAAGGTTTCAAGCGTGGTGTTGGGGTTCATTCTGCGAATGGCCTTTACGGTTTCAGTCCAAATGATGGTGCCTTGATCTGGCAAATCGTCACGGTCAACAGATGTAATAACAGCATGCTTGATACTCATAATCTTGATGGAGCGTGCTACTTTTTCTGGCTCTGCCCAATCCACAGTATCGGGTCTTCCTGTTTGAACTCCACAAAATCCGCAAGAACGTGTACAGATATTTCCTAGAATCATAAATGTCGCTGTACCCTCACCCCAGCACTCGCCCATATTGGGGCAACTACCGGAAGTACAAATGGTATGCAGCTCGTATTTGTCTACCAGTCCGCGTAATTCAGTGTATTTCTTTCCTGTAGGAAGTTTGACTCTTAACCATTTTGGTTTGGGAGCTCTTACGGTCGATTGTGTGGTGGTGGTTTCTGACATATAACAATTTAGATTACAAAATTACGAAACAGTTTCACTAATAAAAAATTACGAACAAGTAAACGCAACTAAAACCCAAAAGAAACAAAATACCCAACACACTAGCCACTTGGAGCCACTTTTTTGGTTGGTATTTTAATGGGATATGTTTACAGGTCACTAGCCGCAAATTTAAGGCTGCATAAAAAGGCGCTGTTATAAACGACAGCACGGTAGCAATTTTAACCAATAGCCCCATCTCCGACGCTAAGAACACAAAAATCAAACAAGTACCTAGGGTTAAAATCACCAACCAGCTTTTTTGTTTTTGTAAAATAGGGAGCCTCAACAGCTTTGATGTATGCGCCATTACTCTAGGTGAAGCATCTAGTGTGGTGAGCGTGGTGCTGACCATAGTGGTAAGGGCCGCCAAGGCAATAACCACAAACCAGCCACTGCCCATAAGCGATGTGTAAAGTCCAATCAGCTGACCTGCAAAAGAAGCACCGTTTGGTGAGAAAGAAACGCCTGTGCCAAACATCACAGTTGCGCCGAGCAAAATAAAACACAGCCCCAAAACAAGCGTAACCAAATAGCCTATGTTAAAATCAAAAAGCGAAGACGTTAAACTCGCTGATGGGTTTATTTTTTTCTTTTCTATTGCCCAAACCGAATGCCAAACCGAAATGTCCATGGGTCCCGGCATCCATCCCATAAAGGCGATAAGAAATGTCCACTCCAGCGTGTTTTCAGGCAGGCGTTGTACGATGGTAACATCTTTGTTTTGACCCAAAGCAAATAGCACGGCCACCAAGGTACTGATGCTTAAAACCAATACAATAATTTTCATACTTTTGTCCAGCCAACCATAGCGACCGCGCCACAATATAGCAAAGCTAAAAAGTGCAATAACAACGGATACCCACATATTGGCATCTACGCCCAAAAGCCTTGCAGCTATGCCAGCCGTTACGGCTGTTACAGCAGCTTGAATACTGAACATGGTCCCTAAACTTAGGATATAGTAGGCTGCAAGAACTCCTTTCCCCAAGCGTTTATAGCCTTCTAAAAGGCTTTCACCTGTGGCCATCGCGTAGCGGGGTCCAAATTGGAAGAATGGGTATTTGATGATGTTGACTAACAGCAATGCCCAAATCAGGCCATAGCCAAAATCAGCACCTGCTCTGGTGGATTGTACCAGATGCGACACGCCAATGGCAGCACCAGCAAAAAGCAATCCAGGGCCTAGCTTTTTAAAGATTGAAACCACCTTAGTTGTTTTGAGTTCCTAAAATTTCAGCCAGTAACTTTCTAGCACGCATCAGTTTGACTTTGACGGTACTCTCGCTGCTGTTGAGCTTTTCAGCCATTTGTTTGATGCTCAATTCTTGGAGGTACTTCAATTGGATTACTTCTCTATAACGGGGCTTTAAGTTTTTGATAGTGTTTAGTAGTGTTTCTAGACTTTGTTTGCGAATCAAATCGTCTTCAGGGCTGGGGGCGCTATCGGCAATTTTATGTGCTACTTCCTCACCAGCCTCTGTGGTAAAGGTGGTACTCGTATTTTTTCGTATTTGGTCGATGTGTAGATTTTTGGCGATGGTCGTAAGCCATGTTTTGAAACCAAAGGCTTGGTTATATGTCATGATTTTCTCAAATGCCTTTCCAAAACACCTAATGGTCAGGTCTTCGGCTTCATTTTCGTTTTGGGTACGCTGTATCATAAAGCCATACACATCGTTCCAAAAAAACTCCAATAAATACCGAAACGCATGCTGATCACCCTCTTGTGCCAGCTTGATTTTTTCGATAAGTGCAGTTGCTTCTGCCACTAAATTAGTTGTTTTTTGGATCGGGAAGCGCGCAGTCCTTTTGCTGATTGGGCAACTTTCCACAGAGGCTACAAGCTTCTCCTTCTTTATTTAGAAAGGGGCTTTGACTCGCGCAAGTTCCAGCAAATTCGCCTCCCTTTTTAGCCCAAATTTTTATGGCGATACCAGCAAAAGCAAGGCCCAAAAGTGTCAAGGTTATTAAAAAAAGTTCCATGGTTAAAAGTAGCTAAAATATTATTGTATTAGATTGACCTCAGGTTCTAGTGAAATGCCAAACTTTTTTTCGACGCCTTCCATCACCAATTTGGCGTGTTCCCACAGCGATTTTCCAGATAAAGTTCCGTAATTCACCAATACCAAGGCTTGTTTATCATGCATGCCTACTTTTTCCTTTTTGAGTCCTTTAAAACCGGCTTGTTCAATAAGCCAACCCGCAGGAATTTTATCAAAAGCACCGTCTATTTGGTAGTGGGGCATATTGGGGTATTTTTGAAGCAAACGTGCAGATTCCCCTTTAGGAACAATGGGGTTTTTAAAGAAACTACCAGCATTGCCTAATTTTTTTGGGTCGGGTAACTTACTTGTTCGGATTTGAACAACTGCTTTTGCAACGTCTCCAATGTTGGGTTTCTTGACGCCCATTTTCTTTAATGTTTCTTTTACATTCGCATAGCCTATTTTTAGACGGTGCTTTTTTTTGGTCAAGGCCAACCTTACTGATGTTACAACGTATGCGTCTTTTAAATCGTTTTTGAAGGCGGAATCTCTGTATCCAAAAGCACAGTCTTTAGCACTGAAAATTCTAGACTCTCCCGTCTTGCGATTGATGCACACGGCATCGTAAAAGACATCGCTTAACTCAACGCCATAGGCGCCAATGTTTTGAATGGGTGCAGCACCGACCAGACCAGGGATGAGGCTTAAATTTTCTATACCTCCCAGGTCATTGGCAATACACCACATGACTAAATCGTGCCATACCACACCAGCTCCTGCTGATACTATGGCCATATGTTCGCTTTCTTTGATGATGCGAATTCCAGGAATTGAAATTTTAATAACGGGTCTTGATAGATTTCCTAAAAATAAGACGTTGCTTCCACCTCCAATAATGAGCGCATCTTTGAAGGCGTATTCTTTTAGTTTTTCTTGTAAAGCTAAGCTAGAGGTTACTTCAACAAAAAGCGTTGTTGATGCCTCAACACCAAACGTATTGAACTTTTGTAATGAAACCTTATCGTTTTTTTTCATGGGCTTATTTTTGATAAGCGTCTAATCCAAGTTTTAAAAGGGTAATGGCTCGAATTAGTTTTTTTGAATTTAGCACAAATGCGATGCGTATCATGTTTTTACCTGCTAAATCACCAGAGAAAAATCCATTTGCGGGCGCTACCATAAGCGTTTCGCCCTTGTCTTGGAAAGTTTCCAGCATCCACTTGGCAAAATGGTCGCTGTCCGTGACGGGAAGTTTGACCAAGCAATAAAAAGCACCTTTAGGTAAGGATACCGATACGCCTTCAATATTACTTAAATGCGCAATTGCGATCGTCCTTCTTTTTTCATATTCTTCGATGGCATGATCTAAATATTGCTGCGATTCGTCAAGGGCAGCCTCACAAGCGTGTAGTGCAATGGTGGGCGGGCATAACCTTGACTGGGCAAACTTTAGCGCAGCATGTGTTACTTCTTTGTTTTTTGTGATAAGGCAGCCTATTCTAGCGCCACACATGCTGTATCGCTTAGACATGGAGTCAATGAGTATGGCGTGCGCTGACAGATTTTCCAGCTGCATAACGGAGATGTGCTTGTGACCGTCGTAGACAAACTCACGGTACACCTCATCAACAATAAAGAATATATCGTACTTTTTGGCCAGTTGACCCAAACACTCAAGTTCCTCTTTACTATAAACATAACCAGAGGGATTGTTCGGGTTGCAAATGAAAAGTGCTCTTGTCTTAGAAGTTATTGCCGCTTCTATGGTTTCAATATTGGGGAGTGAAAACTGACTTTCAAACGATGACGGAATGCCTACAACCTTAACGCCGCATGCTGCTGCAAATGTTTCATAGTTAGCGTAAAATGGTTCCGGGATGATAAGCTCGTCGTCTTCGCTGGTGATGCAGTCTAAAGCCATAATAATGGCCTCACTAGCCCCTGTGGTTACCAGAATGTCTTCTGCATCAATTTCAATGTCGTGCTCTTGGTAATAAGAAACCAGCTTATTGCGGAACGAAACAGTTCCCTCAGAGGGTCCGTATGCAACGACGTTATCTGAAAAATTTCGAATGGCTTCTAGTGCGCTTTTGGGACTGGCCAAATCAGGTTGCCCAATGTTGAGATGAAATACCTCAATACCACGCGCCTTTGCCATATTGGCTTGCTTGGCTAGCTTTCTAATGGGTGAGGTGGGTAAGTTTGCACCTTTCTTTGAAATAATCGGCATTGAAATAGTTTGCCCGCAAAGATGCGAAAAATCAATGTTTTATGCGAAGATTATTCTTCGGGTGCTTGCTCTACAACTTCCCCTTTGATTTTAAGGGCCACCATAGGGACAGAAGCATTGGAAGCAACCGTGACGGTTTTTCGAATAGGTCCAACACGCCCTGTATCATATTTTACTTCAATGATATCAGATGCGCCAGGTGCAATGGGTGCATCTGGTTTTTTGGGAATGGTACAGCCACATGAAGAACGAACTTGTGTAATCTTCAGTTCTGACGTTCCTGTATTGGTAAACCTAAACTGACGGATGCCATCTTCTCCTTTAAGAATAGTACCGTAGTCAATGGTAAGAGAGTCAAATGTAATGACAGCAAAGTCTTGAGCAGTAGCTGTTAAACCTAATGCAACAGTGAAAAAAAATATACATATTCTCTTCATGACGATAAATTTGGTTTTACTAAAATAAGCATTCGTTCCAATTGTGCAAAATTAGGGCTTTCAATTTCACTAATCGATGCCTACATTTGCTAACAATAAGTACTAACGCATGTCCATATCATCAAAATTCACACCAAAAGACGTAGAGCAAAAGTGGTATGACTACTGGACAGCGAATAATTATTTTCGTTCTACACCAGACTCCCGCGAACCCTACACAATAGTGATTCCTCCACCAAACGTGACGGGTGCTCTGCACATGGGACATTTGATGAACAATACACTTCAAGATGTATTGATTCGTCGCGCGCGAATGCGAGGATACAACGCTTGTTGGGTGCCAGGTACCGATCATGCCTCTATTGCGACAGAAGCAAAAGTGGTAAACAAGCTCAAAAGCCAAGGCATAGACAAGAATGAAATTGGAAGAGAAGTTTTTTTAGAACACGCCTGGAAATGGACAAATGAACACGAAGGTATTATTCTCGATCAATTAAAAAAATTAGGGTGCACATGTGATTGGGATCGCGTTAAATTCACTCTCGACCCTGAAATGTCTGCTTCTGTCATTAAGGTATTTGTTGACTTGTATAACAAAGGAATGATTTACCGTGGTTTTCGCATGGTGCATTGGGATCCCGAGGCACAAACTACACTTTCAGACGAGGAGGTAATTTACGAGGAGCGACAAGGAAATCTTTACCACATTGCCTATGCCATTGAAGGCAGCGGCGAAAAAGTAGTTTTAGCCACAACAAGACCTGAAACACTTTTTGGTGACACTGCTGTTGCCATTAATCCGGAAGACGAACGTTATCTAGCATTGCATGGTAAAAAAGCCATAGTACCGATTGTTAATCGAGTTGTGCCAATCATAAAAGATGCATATGTCAGTTTAGAGTTAGGAACAGGCTGTTTGAAAGTGACCCCAGCGCATGATGAAAATGACAAGGCCTTAGGTGAAAAGTACAAATTGGATGTTGTTGATATTTTTAACCCCGATGCCACGCTCAACCATCAGGGCTTGCATTACCAAGGCAAAGACAGGTTTGAGGTACGAAAAGCCGTGGTAAAAGAGTTAGAGGCCGCTGGTGCTCTGGTAAAAGTAACCCCTCATGTACACAAGGTTGGTGTTTCGGAAAGAACAAAGGCCGTTATAGAGCCTCGTTTGTCTGATCAATGGTTCTTGAAAATGGCAGATTTAGCCAAACCAGCCATTGACGCAGTTGAAAATAACGATGTACAATTGGTGCCAAAAAAGTTTATCAACACCTATCGCCACTGGATGAATAATATTCGAGACTGGAATATCTCAAGACAGCTGTGGTGGGGACACCAAATCCCGGCGTATTACTATGGTCCCAACAGAGAACATTTGGTGGTAGCTGACACCAAATTGGCAGCCCTTGAAAAAGCAAAGGCCGACAGTGGTAATACAGCACTGACGTTAGATGACCTACATCAAGACCCAGATGTGCTTGATACGTGGTTTTCTTCATGGCTATGGCCCATATCGGTTTTTAATGGTGTGTTGGAACCTGACAATAAAGAAATTTCTTACTACTATCCCACGCAGGAATTGGTTACTGGCCCTGATATTCTTTTCTTTTGGGTAGCAAGAATGATCATGTCTGGCTATGCCTTACGCGACGAAAAACCATTTTCCCATGTTTACTTCACAGGACTTGTTCGAGATGGGCAAGGAAGAAAAATGTCCAAGCAACTCGGCAACTCTCCCGATGCGATTAAACTTATGGAAACCTACGGTGCCGACGGCGTACGCGTGGGCTTACTTTTAAGTGCGGCGGCAGGGAATGATCTGTTGTTTGACGAAAATTTATGTCAACAAGGAAAAAACTTTGCCAATAAAATTTGGAATGCTTTCCGATTGATACAACAATGGGAGGTAGACAAAACCTTAGAAACATGTGCAACTGCAGCTGCAGGTATTGACTGGTACTCAGCCAAGTTTCAAAAAACATTGGCTACCATTGATGACCACTTTAGCAAGTACCGTATCTCTGATGCCTTAATGTCCACGTACAAGCTTATTTGGGACGACTTCTGTTCTTGGCTTTTGGAAATCGTTAAGCCGGCTTACAATACGAGAATAGATCACGAGACCTATGCAAAAGTATGTATGCTTTTTGAAGATAACTTACGCCTTTTGCACCCCATCATGCCCTTTCTGACAGAGGAACTATGGCATGCGCTTAAAGACCGTGCCATGGACGAAGCCTTGATTGTTTCGGATTGGCCAACCCTAAAAATAGTTGATACAGCTATTTTAGACCAATTTGATCACACAGCGGCCTTAGTCGCACAATTGCGAACTCTTCGCAAAGAGCAAAACATTTCTTTTAAAGAGCCGTTGGACTTGATGGAAACTACCCATGACAATATTTCACTAAGACCTATAGTTGAGAAGTTGGTAAATATTCAAACTTGGGATACATCGGCAAAAGCACCGGAGCAAGCAATTTCATTTAGGGTAAACGCACATGAGTATTATGTACCTGTTACTGATTCTAATATTGAGGAGGAGCGCAATAAGATAGAAGAAGAACTTGCTTATCTAGAAGGGTTCTTGCGTTCAGTGGAAAAAAAGTTAACAAACGAGAGTTTTGTTTCGTTTGCACCTGAACAAGTTGTGGTAATAGAACGAAAGAAAGCGGAGGATGCGCAAACCAAAATAGCGGCGCTTAAAGCACGACTTTCAGCGCTTTAATTTTTTGACGCAATAAGCGTCACACCCCCTTTTACGACTTGCCCTTTTTTAACAAGTACGGGCATTTCGATGGGTAGGAATACGTCAACTCTTGATCCAAATTTGATAAAACCAGCATCTGTTCCTTGCGTGACCACTTGTCCTTCTTCGGCATAGTTCACAATACGTCTTGCTACTGCTCCTGCAATTTGACGATAAAGCACTTCGCCATAAGTTGGGTTATCAACCACAATGGTGGTTCTTTCATTTAAGGTTGATGATTTCGGATGCCAGGCAACAAGGTATTTGCCAGGGTGGTATTTGCTAAGCACAACCTTGCCAGAAACAGGATAACGGGTTACGTGTACATTTAAGGGAGACATAAAAATAGATACCTGTAGTCTTTTGCCATTAAAATATTCGAATTCCTCAACTTCTTTTACGATAACCACTTTTCCATCTACAGGTGACACAACTGCGTCTTCAAGTGCAAGTGGCGGTCGATCGGGATTTCTGAAAAACTGCAGTATCAATACCAGAATAACAAGCAATGTAAGTTGGAGTGCGATACGCGACCACTTAAGGCCTATAAACTGCTCCGCCAATAATGCAGCCATAGCTATGAGCACAAAACTTACGATGATTATGGTAAAGCCTTCTTTATGAAACATAAGCAAATAAATTCAACAATAATATATATATCGGTGCAGCCAATATTGAACTGTCGATGCGGTCGTAAATTCCGCCATGTCCTGGCAAAATATTTCCGCTGTCCTTGACGCCACAAACCCGTTTTATTTTCGATTGTATCAAATCACCTAATGTCCCTAATATGGCAGTCACCACTAGAATCAGGACCCAACTGTATTGGAAACTGTCTATGTCAGCGGCAAACAATAGAGCTGCCGTACCAACAAGGACTCCGCCTAGGCTTCCTTCAATTGTTTTATTGGGTGAAATTTTGGGCGCTAGTTTTCGTTTTCCAAACAATGAACCAATTACATATGCGCCAGTATCGCTTAGCCATATAATACCAAAAAAATACAACACATACATGGGATTGGATTTTCCTAACTGAGCGATTAAGAGCAATGGTATGCAAATTTGAAATAAGCCCAAATAATACACAGCTGCTTTGCTATAGCGCAACTGCTTTGAATTGCTAAAAAAACTCAACATTCCCAAACACCCAACAACTGCTACGTCAACTAGATAAGGATAGTATTCGGGGTTCAGTTGAAATGCAAAATATGCAAAGGGAAAGAAAAGGTAACTTAAAACAATTTTTTTTTTGGTAATTGTTTGAAGTTCCCACTGCGCTATAATTGCCATTAGAAAAAGTATCGCAGTAAAAAAAGTAGCATCTATGTAAAGGCTGCCTAAGAGCAACCCAACATAAATAAAAGAAGTTAAAGAACGAATTAAAAAATTCATGAAAAATCTTCAAGTAAAAGTAAGTACACTTCCTTAACACTACTGCCATAGTTCATGTAGTTTTCGTCGCTCATCACGTCTGTTTTAAATTGCTTTATTGAGGTGATATTTAACGGAATATTGTCGGCATAGCGATGTTTGATACTTTTCAAACCTTCAGAAACGGTTTTCGAAAACTGCCTTGTGCCAGCAAGAATCAATAATGTTTCAGGCAAATCTACTAATTTGTTGGAACCCAATTGACGTTCGCAGACCACAATACTTCCATCGTGAGCTACTAAAGATTCGCAGCTGCAAAGCATGACCTTTGCGTTGAGATTAGTTTTAGTAAGTGTAATGACAGCGTCTATTTTTTTTGCTAGAACAGGCTCTAAACAAAACAACTCTCGTATTTCGGTGGGGTATTCATTTACGATAGAAATATAGGCATCTTTTGCATCTTGTAAATTTTCACAATAGACAAACTTCCCCCCACAAGCCGTGAACTTTTTTGCAAATGTTTGTTCGATTGGAAGTTCTTTGGGTGGCATGTGTGGCCCCCGTTCTTCCTCAATGACCTTTCCTTTGGGAGCCGTTTTTTTTCCAAAAATATTTGACCAGAACTTACTCACGCATTAGGGTTGTTACACAAAGGTAACAAATCGTGAATTAGTTGGCATCATTTGTTTTTGTTGAATCTTTAGCCTTGGCTGTTTTTACGGTCTTTTTAGACGCTGCTTTTGGCTTGGCCGCTACTTTTAGCTTGGTTGCAGCTTTTGGTACTTCAGGCACTTGTTTTTCAAAGGGTCGCTTGCCAAAAATACGCTCCAGATCGTCCTTAAAAATGACTTCTTTATCCAGCAGGTACTCTGCAAGTTCTGTTAGCTTGTTTTTGTGTTTTTTGAGTAGTTGTATGGCCCGATTGTATTCTTTTTCAACAATTTCAGAAATCTCCGAGTCAATTATTTTAGCTGTTTCTTCCGAATACGGCTTGGTAAAGCCATACTCGCTATCGCTAGTTTGATAATAGGTAATGTTCCCAATCTTATTGTTTAAACCGTAAATCGTTACCATGGCTCTGGCCTGTTGGGTTACTTTTACCAAGTCGCTTAATGCACCTGTTGAAATTTTATCAAATATGATATTTTCAGCGGCCCTGCCACCAAGGGTTGCACACATTTCATCTAACATTTGTTCTGTGCGAACTATTTGTCTTTCTTCGGGCAAATACCAAGCCGCTCCTAAGGATTGTCCTCTGGGCACAATAGTAACCTTAACAAGTGGTGCAGCGTGTTCGAGCATCCAACTAACGGTAGCGTGACCTGCTTCGTGAAAAGCGATAGTCTTCTTTTCTTCTGGCGTGATAATTTTACTTTTCTTTTCAAGTCCGCCAACAATACGATCTACAGCATCCAAGAAATCTTGACGCCCTACTTTTTTCTTGTTTTTTCTGGCCGCAATCAATGCCGACTCATTACATGCGTTGGCAATGTCGGCTCCAGAAAAGCCCGGGGTTTGTTTGGCTAAAAAATCAATATCTAGTTTGGTATCTGCCTTCAATGGCTTTAGGTGTACTTTAAAAATTTCTTTACGTTCATTTAAATCGGGAAGGTCAACATAAATCTGTCGATCAAATCGTCCCGCACGCATTAATGCCTTGTCTAATACATCGGCACGGTTGGTGGCGGCAATAACAATCACATTAGTGTTGGTGCCAAAGCCGTCCATTTCGGTAAGTAGCTGGTTGAGCGTATTTTCACGTTCATCATTCGAACCCGTAATGTTATTTTTCCCTCTTGCGCGTCCAATAGCATCAATTTCATCAATAAATATGATGGCTGGAGATTTGTCTTTTGCTTGCTTAAATAAATCACGCACACGCGACGCACCTACGCCCACAAACATTTCAACAAAATCAGAGCCAGACAACGAAAAGAAAGGTACTTTGGCCTCGCCTGCAACAGCCTTGGCCAGTAAGGTTTTTCCAGTGCCAGGTGGTCCTACCAATAAGGCACCTTTCGGGATTTTCCCACCCAAAACGGTATACTTGGATGGGTTTTTTAGAAAATCTACAATCTCTTGAACTTCTTCTTTGGCACCTTCTAAGCCTGCAACGTCTTTAAATGTTATTTTGACATCTGTTTTTTCATCAAATAGTTTGGCTTTAGATTTGCCAATATTGAATATTTGTGCGCCACCGCCTCCAGCACCGCCTCCAGACATGCGTCGCACGATAAACAACCACACGGCAATGATTAGTATAAGTGGTAAAAAGCCAAGTAATACATCCAGCCAACGGCTTTCAACCGTTTCAAATTCATAAGTAAAGGAAATGCCTTTTTCTTCAGCGGCTTCCAACTTCTTTTGGAATAGCTCAAGGTTACCTACCTCAAATTGGTAGTGCGGACCACTGCTGTTTTTTCGACCCAGTAAGTCCTTTTTAGTGGCCTTACTGTGTTTAGTTTCTGTAAGTGCAGTTTCCGTTATGGTCACTTGTGCGGTCTTTTTATTGACAACAATAACCTTGCTTACTTCGCCATTGTTGAGGTAGTTTTCAAAGGTTGAGATATTAATTTTTTGGTCGTTAGACATACTGTTGCTGCCGCCAAAAAATGACATACCAATAAAGAAAATTATGATACTCGCATAAAGCCAGTAGGAATTTATGGCTGATTTTTTAGGTGGTGTTTTTTCTTTTTTGGCCATTTTTTAGTATTTTGACTCTATTAGCGTTTGCTTGGCATCGCCCCAAAGCGACTCAATGTCGTAGTGAGAACGTGTTTGTTTTTGAAAAATATGCACAACAATATCCACAAAATCCATCAATATCCATTCATTTGTCTCAAGCCCCTCAACATGCCATGGCTTTTCCTGAATGGCTTTGCTTACCAGTTTTTGAACGGCTCCAGAAATGGCACGAACTTGTGTATTGGAGTTGCCTGAACATAATACAAAATACTTGCATACGTTGTTTTCTATTTCACGTAAATCTAGAACGTTGATGTCCTCTCCTTTTACCTCTTCAATTCCTTCAATTATGTGAGTAAGAAGCGTATCCGTATTTTTTTTCTTTGTCATGCAATACTTGTCTGTGTAAATGTAATTGTTATTTGCAAAATTACTTTACAAAACGCATACTTTTGTATATGCTAATAATCAAACTTAGTGCCACCCGCTCCACCAACAACTTTTTAAAGCAGTGGGTTCAGCAAAGCAAAGCACATGAAAGCATAGCGGTTTGGGCGGAACACCAAACCGAAGGCCGCGGAAGGATGGGAACAAAATGGCTTTCAGAAGCTAATTTAAACCTGACGGGCTCAGTCTATGCAGGTAATACAGCCCGTCATCAAAACAACACATTTAACCTAAACAAACAAGTGTGCCTGGCCATTGTGGAAACCCTTGCACCGCTAAAAATTCCTGAATTGCGCATCAAGTGGCCAAACGACATTTTGTCAGCCAATAAAAAAATAGGTGGTGTTTTGATTGAACCCATCATGCGTGGAAAGCAAATGACAGGCGTGATTGTCGGCGTCGGACTTAATGTAAATCAAGAAAAATTTGACCCCTCATTACCATTTGCCGCTTCTATTAAATCAATCACAAAACAAAATCATGAAATTGGTCCTTTGTTTGAATCACTAGCAAAAAATATTACAGCCGCTGTTAGTTCTGGTCAAGTAGACCACGAGCGCTACCTAAGTGCGTTGTATAAAATAAATGAGATGTGCGCTTTTAGAACCAAAAACGGCGCCTTATTTCAAGGGAAAATTACCGGGGTATCACCAGACGGGAAATTGGTGGTTATTCACGAAAATGGAGACACTTACGCTTACGAAGAAAAAACGCTGGTGTTTACAGCTTTCCAGTATTAGCAATAAGTGCTTCGAGAAACTGCGTGAGTGGTTTCTTAACCATCATTTGCATCATCGGATTGATATTGCCCTCAAATACCAATTGAATTTTTGTCACTCCGTCAACCGCTTCTAGGTTGGCGTGCAACTCAAAAGGAATGTTTCCGCCATCAGGTGCCATTACGATCTGCGTATTAGGTGTTTGTCGTTCTAGTTTTAACGGAATTACCGGCATGCTTCCTAGCTTGAAACTAAAGTGCTTTTCATCTTTTATTATGAAGCTCGCTTCCTCAGGCATAAGCAGTTCGTAGGTACTTGCTCGTGTGAGTTGTTCGAAAGCGTCTTCAATGGGTTTTGCTACAGTAGCAATGCTGCTTTCTAGTTTCATTTTAACGATTATTTAGCTGACCAAAACGCCGGTGCTTTGCGCCATTGTTTTAATACTTCTTCTTGATCTGGCTCGATATATCCAGCTGCAACTGCGGTTTCTATCAATGTATTATACCCAGATAGGGTCGTCAGTTCAACCGCTCCATCTTTCATATTAGCTTCAGCAACATCAAATTCATAGCTAAAGAGGGCTAACATACCAAGGACATTGATGTTTGCATTCCGTAAGGCACCAATTGCTTCGAGGCTGCTCTTACCCGTACTGATTAGGTCTTCAACCACAACTGTTGGCGCACCAACATCATATTGCCCTTCAATCTGATTTTGTCGCCCATGTTTTTTGGGTTGGGGGCGTACATACATAAACGGCAATTCAAGCGCCTCTGCTACCAACATACCTATGCCAATGGCACCCGTTGCTACACCCGCAATGGCTTTTGTTTGTGGATATTTTGTTTTGATTTCGTTTGCCATCGATTGACTCAAAAACCTTCTTACGTCTGGAAAAGAGAGTGTTATCCGATTATCACAGTAGATTGGCGATTGCCAACCACTGGCCCAAGTAAATGGATTTTTGGGTTCAAGCTTTATTGCTTTAATTTGTAATAGGTATTCGGCTACTTTTTTAGCGGTACAGGGTTCCTT
>MDTG01304416.1_pt1 | contig 24379 bp, 28 predicted proteins | sample 811421 | NCBI WGS metagenome assembly MDTG01 (sample SAMN05326645, study PRJNA326480) | marine metagenome | isolation source: seawater | place: Pacific Ocean: South East | collected 2011 | reverse complement strand
GTAAAGCAGTGATTCAAAATTTGCTCTGTCTCTTTTAAATCCATTTGTGTTTACATTTGCCAGATTATTGGAGATAATTTGCATTCTTACTTGTTGTGCGTTTAGACCAGTTTTGGCTACATGCATAGCATTTGTACTCATAGGTAAACCTCTTCTATAAATGTTTATAGACTTTTTTTGCAATACCTATGCCATAAATTGCAGCTCTAACAAGGAAAGGAAAATTAATATTGCATAAAAAAAATGAGATAATATTAACTAATCGCATAATTATTTACTAGTATGATTTCTTAAAAAAGTTTACTTTAATTTTTATAAATAAATAGTTAATGGGAGAAGATTATGAAACATTTAAATTTAGAAACAGTAATCGAATTGTTAAATAAAATATTAGAATACGAGCTCGCAGGTGTGGTCAAGTATACACATTTTGCACTAATGGTTACTGGACAAAATAGAATCATACTTGATAAGTTTTTTAAAGAACAAGCATCTGAATCACTTGAACATGCTTTACAATCTGGCGAACTTCTTACTGGGCTTGGTGGTCATCCGTCGCAGAAAATTCCTAAAATAGAGGAGACGAATAAGCACACTGTTGAAGATTTACTTAAAGAAAGTGTAGCTCATGAAAACCAAGCTGTTAAATTATATAAAAAACTCTTGGATGAGTCTGTGGATAAAAGTCTTTATATTGAAGAGTACGCAAGAGAAATGATCAAAACAGAGGAAATGCATGGAATAGAGGTACAAAAAATGTTAAGAGATTACAAATAAAGGATGAGTTTTACTTTTCCAATTTTTATATTTTCTGGATTATTTATTTCATTTTTTGAACCAAGCTTATTAATTAGCTTGAAATCATATATCCCTTTTTTTCTAGGACTCGTAATGTTTGGTATGGGACTTACAATAACATTTAACCAAATCAAACAAGTATTCTTTAATCCTAAATGGATGATAACGGGATTAGTATTACAATTTACAATTATGCCAACTGCTTCTTTTTTTTTAGCAAAATTGTTTGGCTTCAGTGAAGAGTTACTTATTGGATTTGTTGTTTTGGGTTGTTGTCCAGGAGGCACTGCATCAAATGTAATTGCATATCTATCAAAAGCTCATTTACCCTTATCAATTTCCTTAACTATAGCTTCAACATTTTTATCGGTATTTTTGACACCTTTACTAGTTTTTGTATTAATAAAAGAAATTATTGATTTTAATATTTTAGCCTTAATAAAATCTACTTTTTGGATAGTTATCTTTCCACTTATTGACGGAATTATTATCAGAAGAATTTTTACAAAAAAAGTTGGTGTACTCATTAAGTTTTTTCCTAAGTTTTCAGAACTAATGATTGCTTTAATAATTGGAATCATTTTTTCTGTCTCTTCAGATTTATTTAAAGAAATTACCATAACTTTTTTACTAGCGATAATTATACATAATTTAATTGGCTTATTGTTAGGATATTATATCTCTCAATATTTTAAATTTCCAAATGATGTAAAAAAAACAATTTCAATTGAAGTTGGGATGCAGAATTCAGGATTAGGAATAGCTTTAACTTTAATCCATTTTGGTAAATTAGCTTCATTGCCTTCTGCAATTTTTAGTCTCTGGCATAATCTCGCAGGTTTATTTTTAATTTTTCTGTGGAAAAAAAAATAACTTAGCTGTTGGCATTTAAAAAAAAAACTTATTATATCTATATGTAAAACTTTAAAAGGAGACATTATGGAAATAAGCGCTAAAAATCAAATTAAAGGAAAAGTGAAAACTGTTCAACATGGTCAAAGCTATTCCCAAATTGCAATTGAACAAACGGATGCAAATGGCGAAGAAACTGGTAGCTTTATTCATGCTGCCATTCCTGTTGATATAGCAAAAAAAATGGAACTTGGAAAAGATACAAAGGTTATTGCAATTTTTCCTGCCGCTACCGTTATCGTTGCAAAAGAAAATACTTAGTTTATTGGAAATAAATTTATGAAATTTTTTTATGGATTATTTTTTTCAAATTTTATCAGACTCAATAAATTTAATTTTTAAAGCTGATCGTGATTTATTTGAAATTATTTTTTTGTCTTTACAAGTTTCTTTAACTTCACTTTTTTTTTCATGTTTAATTGGATTGCCAATAGCAGCATTTTGTGTGATAAAAAATTTTTTCGGAAGAAATACTTTAATAATTTTATTTAATTCTTTAATGGGACTGCCCCCAGTTTTAGTCGGATTAGTATTGTATCTTGTTTTTTCCAAATCGGGACCCCTTGGTTTTTTTGAAATTTTATACACTCCCACTATAATGATGCTTGCTCAATTTATTTTAATTATTCCAATTATAGTTTCTACGAGCATTCAGGTTCTAGAACATATTCTTAATGAATATGAGGAAATGCTTACTTCAATGGGGGCAAAAAAAAAAGACATTGCGTTGACAATATTATGGGATGCAAGATTTCCATTAATTACTTGTATTTTGGCTGGTCTTGGAAGGGCTTTATCTGAAGTTGGAGCAATTATAATTGTTGGAGGAAATATTGCTCATCATACGAGAGTCATCACTACATCGATTGCACTTGAAACATCTAAGGGGAATTTAGAGTTAGCAGTTAGCTTAGGTCTAATTTTAATTTTTATTTCATTATCTCTTAACTTAATGGTTTCAGTTTTGAAAAAATTTTCTAGAGAATTTTCTTATGACTGAGAACGTTTACTGTGTAAAAAAAATTAACTCAAAAAGAAAAATTTTAATTAGATCAAAGAATCTTACTTACAAGATAAAAACAAAAATAATCCTTTCAAATTTAAATTTTAAAATTTTGCAAGAAGGAATATCCTGTATAATGGGACCAAATGGCGCAGGAAAATCTATTCTTTTGAAAATTATTTCAGGTCTAATTCTTCCAACCTCAGGAGTGCTATCGATAAATAAGGATTGTAAGACTGTATATGTATCTCAAAAGACAATTTTTCTAAGAAGGACCGTTTATCAAAACTTGGTTTATCCTCTAAAAATAAATAACATTTTTTCAGAAACTGTTCATCCAAAAATTATTAACTTTTTAGAGATTTCTGATCTGATGAGGTTTAAAAACCACTCTGCTAGACGTCTTTCAGAAGGCCAACAACAGTTACTTGCAGTTATAAGGGGTTTAATTATTGAACCTAACATTTTACTTTTAGACGAACCTTGTAGTAATCTTGATCCAAAATCTGCAAATGTTATTGAACAAATTATTAAGAATTTTAGCAAATCTGGAATTAAAATAATTTTAGTTACTCATGATATATTACAAACAAAGAGATTGGCGGATGATATAATTTTTTTACATAATGGAGAAATTATTGAACATTCTAATAAAAGTTTTTTCTTTAATAATTCAAAATGTAATCAGGTTAAAAATTATTTAAATGGTAAACTTTTAAAGTAAATAGTTACAAAGGTTATTTTTTTTATGAAAAATTCTTTCTTTATATTTTTTTTTTTTTTTATTTTTTAATTCATTTTTTGTTGTTAAAAGTGAGGACAATTTTATTGTTATTCAATCAACAACTTCAATTAGAGATTCTGGTTTTTATGAGCATATTCAGAAAAAGTTTTTAAAGCATTTTAACTTTGGAATAAAGGTTGTTGCAGTCGGAACAGGTCAAGCAATAAAAAATGCGGAAAAATGTGATGCTGATATATTATTTGTTCATCACAAACCTTCAGAATTACAATTTATAAAAGATGGTTTTGGTGTCTATAGAAAGGAAGTAATGTATAACGAATTTGTATTGATTGGGCCAAAAGAAGATCCAGCAAATATTAGAAATTTAAAAAAGATAATACTTGCTCTAGAAAAAATTAGAATTAAACAAAAAAATTTTGTAACTAGAGGTGACCAAAGTGGAACCCATAAAAAAGAGTTAGAACTATGGAAACAAATAAACTCAGAAATTCCTAATAATTTTGAAAATTGGTATATTGAGACTGGAGCTGGGATGGGTTCTTCATTAAATATTGCAGTAAACAAAAATGCTTACATTTTATCTGATAAGTCCACCTGGTTATCTTTTGGCAACAAAAAAAATCATCAAATCTTAATTCAAAATGACCCATCTTTAGTCAATGTTTATGGAATTATACCTATAAATCCAGAAAATTGTCCTAAAGTAAAAAATGATAAAGCAGAAATATTTATTAAATGGTTAACTTCTAAAGAAGGGCAAACGCAAATTGATTCACTTAAAAAAAATGGAACACAATTATTTTTTTCATTGTACAAATTTTAGTTCATCATAGTTCGACCTCAACATCTCCATCAATTATTTCTTTAATATTTAAGTCATTAATTTCTAATGTAACAGATACCTTAATTTTCTTTGAATTATTAATAATACCGTCATCGATTGATTTTTTTATACTGTTTTCAATAATTCGCTGAGAGGTTATTCCTACATTTTTTAAAAGTTTTCTTGTTGAAATATTTAGTTTTTCTTCATTCATATTAAATCCTTTCAATTTGCAGACTTTAATTTTAGGATAGTTTAAAAATAAAAACTAGTCCTAACCTTAAAAACAAACTAAATGACTTATATTGATTGGTGTTTTTATTCCAAACTTCTGTTTGATTTTATGCTGGTGCTCATGATGTGAATGAACGAGAACTGGAAGAAGTTCATCATTTTTTGTTTTTAAAGTATAAATAAAATCTGTTCCTCTGAATTTTCTGTCAACAATATCAAGCTTTAAATTACTATCATCATCATGCTCTAAGTCATCAGGTTGAATGAGTAATTTCACAGTGGAACCGATTTTAATTTTTTTAATAGGCTTTCCACTTATTTCTCCTAAACTTTCATTATGCAATTTATTTTTACTGATAACCTTTACGTCAATTAAAATACCTCTTTTTAAGAAATTAACAACCTCGAGTGAATTTGGATAGTGATAAATATTATAAGGTGTGTCAAATTGTTTCAATGTGCCATCAACTATTAATCCACATTTATCAGCCAGGTAAAAAGCTTCATAAGAATCGTGCGTTACTATAATTGTTGTAATCTTTCTTTCTTTTAAAAACCTTTTAATTTTAATTTGTAAATCATCTCTTAAAATTTGATCAATATTTGCTAGAGGCTCGTCAAGTAATAAAAGTTTGGGCAAAGTAACCAATGATCTAACTATAGAAACTCTTTGAGCCTCTCCAGCACTAATTTCATGAGGATATTTATTAAGAAGATTATTTAACTGAAAAATTTCTATAAGTTCATTCAATGTTTTATTTTCTTTATTTTTGTGGTTGCTATCTAGACCAAGGCTAATATTTCCAACCACATTTTTATGAGGAAAAAGACTATTTTCTTGGAAAGAAAGAGCTATATCTCTTTTTTCAGGTTCTAAAGTAAAATTTTTTGATGAAAGTAATTTATTATTAAGTAGAATTTCACCCGCAATTATTTTTTTGAGACCAGCAATTGATCTTAAAATTGTTGTTTTGCCAATACCAGATGGCCCTAGTAAGCAAATTATTTCACCTTTTTTTTTAATATCTAAGTTTACATCATAAATATTTTTTTTTTCGTTTGCTTGAAACGTAACATTTCTAATCTCAAAAAAATTAATCATTTTTAACTTTTGGTAAAATAAAATTTAAAGAAATTATAATAAATAAAGATGACCAAGCAATCAAAAATAATGATGGGAATGCAGCTGCTTCTATCAAATCTTGTTCAGCATATGAAAAAGCTCGAGTGGCAAATGTTTCAAAATTGTAAGGTCTCAAAATAAGTACGACTGGCAATTCCTTTATAACTTCAATTGATATTAAAACAAAAATGAGTATGAAACCTTTTTTTAATAATGGAAAATGAATATTTGAAAACACCCTATATTTTGAAAAGCCAAGAAGATAAGCACTTTCATCTATTGATCTGTTAATTTTTAAATAATTTGAATTTATAGAATTGTAAGATAAAGCATAAAAACGAATAATATATGCTAGCACAATACCAAAAGAAGTACCTATAATTAAAAATTTAAAATTTATTAGTGATATAGAAGTCAACCAAGAAGAAAAAGTTAATAATGTTAACCCTAAGATTACTCCAGGTATGGCATATCCAGATATAGCAAAATTATTTAGGGTATTAAGTATTTTATTTCCTGAGAACCTGTTACTTATATTGGCCATAAAAGCAACCAAGGTCAAAAAAATTGAGGAAACAAAAACCAAATATAATGTATTAACATTTAGTTCAATAAAATCAAAATTTTCTAAATAATTTAAATTTGTTAAAGCCCAGTAACCCATTTGGCTAAATGGAAATATAAAGCTAATTAAAAATAAACAACTACAAAAACAAAAGACCAAAAAATTATTAAGACCTTTTAATTTAATTTTATATTTTTTTCTCGGATTAAAATTTTTAGTATTGTGATACTTAGCATTTCCCCTTGATAGGTGTTCACAAACAAATAATACAAAAATAAAAAGGATTAGAATGAAAGAAAGTCTGTTAGCTGTTGCTAAATCGTCAAATGTGATCCAAGATTCATAAATTCCTGTAGTTAATGTTGATACACTAAAAAATGAAACGGTACCAAAATCTGAAAGAACTTCCATTGCAACTAAAGATAAACCTACAAAAATCGAAGGTCGAGCAATTGGAAAAATTATATTTAAAAAGGTTTTTCTCAATGAAAACCCTAGATTTTTACCAACATCAAACAAATCATTAGACTTATAAATGAATGCCGTACTTGATAAAACAAAAACATATCCAAATAATGTAAATGATAAAGAAATTATTGAGCCAACTATACCATCAAATTTGGGAATGGTCTGGTTATAATTACCTTCTGAAAAAAAATAAGTCATAATAGAATGAGCTAAACCATAATTTTCAAAAAAGGAATCCAGAGAATATGCGAAGATATATGGCGGAATAGCAAATGATAAAATTAATGACCATCTAAAAAAATTTACTCCTGTAAATGAATAAAATGAAACAAAGTAAGCTGAAAAGAAACCAAATATAAAGGTAAATGAAAGAGTGCCAAAAAGAATTAACAATGAATTATTAATATATTCAATTAAAAAAGTATTTTTAATTAGTAATAAATATTCAGAGGTTTCTTCAAAAAAACTGCTCAGCACAGTCAGAATCGGAATAGCAACCAACACAGAAATTAATATTCCAAAAATAAAAAAAGGATCAATTTTTTTAAACATTTCTTGAAAGAAATTTAGCTGAACTTTATTGCCACCCATTCTCTAACATTATTTCAAGTGATTTAGATTGAAATTTACCAAATGAACTAATGTCAGTAGTTGTATCCTCAATAATATTACCAGTCATTTTTTTTACAATCGGATGTGGTTCTATATGTTCAAGTATGGAATATTCGTAAGTATTATTTACAATATGTTTTTGAGCAATGTCAGTTGTTAAAAACTCTAATAACATAACAGCATTTTTTTTATTTTTCGAATGTTTTAAAATCGCACCTCCACTGATATTTATGTGTGTTCCTCGATTGGTTTGATTTGGAAATATAGGTTTGATTTTTCGAGCTGCTTTTTTTTGTTCTTCACCTTTTTTTCCTGATAACATGAGGGCGTAATAGTAAGTATTAGCAATCGCAATCATACCCTCTCCTGAAGCAAGAGCTAGCAATTGTGCTCTATCGTTACCCTTAGGTTTTCTTGACATATTATTAACTAATCCTTTTACCCATTTTTCAGTAAATTTTATACCATTATTCTCAATAAGGGAGGCTACAAGTGACTGGTTGTATATGTTATCTGATTTTCTAACTAAGATTTTGTTTTTCCATTTTTCTTTTGATAAGTCCTCATAATTGATATTAACTAAATTTTTTTGTTTTATTTTTCTCGGATTGTAAAACAAGACTCTCGATCTTTTGGTTATTCCAAACCAATAATTATTTCTTAGATGATTGGGAATATTTTTTTTTAGTATTTTAGATGTAGTTTTTTGAAGAAGACCTTTTTTTTCGAAACTATAAAGTGCACCTACGTCAGCAACTATTAATAAATCAGCATTGGAATCCTGACCCTCTTCAACTATTCTTTTTTCTAAAACTTTTGATTTTCCTGATATAACATTCACATTAATACCAGTAATTTCAGTAAATGTTTTATAAAGTTGGATGTCTGAATTATAATGTCGAGAGGTGAAAATATTTACTTCGTTAGCATTTAAACAATTAAACGCAAAAATAAAGATTAAGTAAAAAGCTATTTTTACTGGCATACAAACTATTATATTTTATGAGTTTATAAGTTATAATAAGAATTATTTGCAGTCAAGAAATAAAAAGGGAGGTGATCATCCTCCCTTTAAGATTTATTTTATTGAAATTTTTTTAGGCTTTCGATGATCAGGAATAATTCTTTCTAACATAATTGTTAACATTCCGTCTTTCATTTCAGCATTTTTCACATGCACCTCATCAGAAAGGGTGAATTTTCTTTCAAAGCTTTTTGTTGAAATTCCCTTGTGAACAATTGAACTATTGACAAAGTTATCATCATCAATTTTTTTTGATTTAATCGACAATTCACCCTCAGATACCTCAATTTCAATATCTTTTCTTGAGTATCCAGCTAATGCCATTTCAATAGAATACTGATAATCGTCAACTTTTATAATGTTATACGGAGGGAAACCTACTGAATTGTTTTCGATTCCGTACAAACGATCAAACAATTCATCAAAGCCTACGGTAAATGGGGTAAGCCTATTTGTATCTATAGTAGTAAGTGTATTTTGCATATTTATCTCCTTTAATAAGCAAGATTAAAATTAATATCATTCCAAAAAAGGCAATGATAATATTAATATAATGTCAAATTGACACTTTGTCAATATGTCACTATAAATTTATTACCAGATATAATCGTTTGAATTAGTGTTAGTAGCATTAAACACATGTTTATAAACTCTAAAATTTGACATCACTTTTTTGATATAATTTCTAGTTTCATAAATGGGAATTGATTCAATCCAATTTTCATAACTTACTTGATTCTTTCGTGGATCTCCATATCTCTTCAACCAAATTTTTACTCTTCCAGGTCCAGCATTATATCCTGCTAAAGCAAGTGGTAATGAATTTTCAAATCTTTCCAATAATTGTTTTATGTAGGTTGAACCTAATAAGATATTGTAATTTGGGTTTTTTGTTAGTGCTTTTTTGTAATATTTTACTTTAATATTTTTAGCTACAACTTTTGCCGTATATGGCATCAGTTGCATTAATCCTCTTGCACCTGCATGACTGTAAGCATTTACCTTGAACGCACTCTCCTGAAGTATAATAGAATGAATCAGTGCCAATTCCTTTGGGCTTTGAAATTGTAAAGGTATCAATTCCTTTAAAGTTGGAAAAGATAAATTAAACGATTTAAAGTTATCTATTTTTGATAATTTAACCATAAAATTTTTATTCTGCATTTTTGATGCAAAATATAAAATATAATTTTTTTCTTCTCTTGTTTTAGAATCTTTATAAGCTTTTTCTAAAAAAGGATATACTCTTCGGAGCTCGCCCGAATCTTGTAATATCTTAATAACCTCAAATAATTCTCTACAACAGGTTGGTTTTTTAAATTTGTTTAAATTTTTATCAAATGTTAAATTTTCGTCTTCAAGAATGGAATTTTGCCCATAAAATGAATATGGATATTTGAAATATTCATTTGACTGAACTTTTGTTTTCTTAACACTGTCACTTGACTTATTCATCCAATAGAGTGCTTTAGCCTTATTTAGTGGATGCTGCACATTGTTATACATTTTTTCAAAATGTGAGTACGCTATAACCTTTTTATCTAAAAAGCTGAGCGCTACCCAGCCTGCCAACCATTCAGCTTCGGATCCAGAAATTGAATTCAAAGGAATATTATGATTGGATAATATTTTGTAAGATTTTTCGTATTTATTTTTGTTAATTAGTCTTCTCACCACTACTCTGGTATTAATCCACCAGTTTCTAAAATTTTTAATATTTTCAGGAGGACTGAATAAAAAATCTTCTGCTGTATTTAATTTGGCTTTTCTTCTCCAACGCATGCGTTCATATATTAAGCCAGAATCACTTAAAAGATATTTCGGTACATTATTTATCAATTGTGAAACATTTCCAGCTCTTCTACTGAGTGCCAATCTAGCTTCTCCTAGTTTTCTATAATCACCTTTAATTCTCATCAATGTTCTTTTTGCTGATAATGTTTTTCCCTCCCACATCAACCTGTCAAATCTATTCCAATTATCTTTAGCTGTCCAAAATTTACTGTATTTTTTTATGAAATATTTTTGTTGACTTAGAGTTAAGTTCTTGTTGACCCATATATCTCGAATATTTTGAATTTTATCATTTTCTATTCCTAGCTTAAGCTTTGCTTCTAAGAAATCAATCGAACCTTTTACTGTTAGAGGTTTATTGTAATCAAACCAATTAATAATTTTTCTAGCTGAAGTTGAATCATCAATAGATGATTCTATTTGTTTTTTAATATCATTGCTTTTTGGCCAGTTTGGATTTTTTTCAAGAAAACTTGTTAAAAAATCAAAATTATGCTGGCTTCCTGGTCTTGTTATATCTAACCATTCAAGATATTTTATCAAAGTTGGATTTTGATAATCGTAAGCAATAGATTTTGCTACTTGCCATTGTTGTTTTTTGACAGAATTAAAAAAATCCTCGTATTTTTTTTCTACAAATGCGGGCTTAGGAATTGGATTTGGAATATTTTCGACAAAAGCAATCTTTGAGAAAAATATTACAAACAAAAAAAAAAAAATTGATATATATTTTTTCATAACAATAAATTTTGTATAATATTTATAATAAAAATTATGGCAACATCTTAAAAAAATTCCAGATTAACTAATTTTTAAAAATCAACAATAAATCCATAAAATCATTTTTCATTCACTATGAATTATAAACCTTTTGTTTTAAAATATAGCATTAAGAAGATATCAATTCTTTGTAATTTTTAAAAAATAGTATATTTATAGAACATAAGCTTTAATCTTAAAAATAAAAATATTAGAATGTTTAAAGGATCCATACCAGCAGTAATTACTCCTTTTGATATAAAAAAGGAAATTGATTTTGAAGCACTTGAAGATCATATAAACTTCTTAATAAATCAAGGTTCAAGCGGTTTAGTTTCCTGTGGAACAACAGGAGAGTCTCCTACTTTAGATCATGATGAACATATGAAAGTAACTGAATTCATAATTGAAAAGGTAAAAAAAAGAGTTCCTGTGATGGCCGGTTGTGGATCTAATTCAACTAAAGAGTCTCAGGAATTAGTAAAACATGCAGCTAGTGTAGGAGCAAATGCTACCTTATTAGTTTCTCCCTATTATAACAAACCAACCCAATCCGGGTTATTTGAACATTTTAGCAGTATAGCTAAATTAGTACCTGAAATTGATATATTTCTTTATAATATTCCCGGAAGATCTGTAGTAAATATAAATCTCGATACAATAAAAAAATTATCTGAAATTACAAATATTGTAGGTGTTAAAGATGCAACAGCAGATCTAAGTTTACCCATTGAAACAGCATTGACGTGCGGTCCCGATTTTATCCAACTTTCTGGAGAAGACGCTACATTTCTTCCATTCCTCTTATCTGGTGGAGTTGGATGTATTTCTGTCACAGCTAATGTAGTACCAAAATTATGTTCTGATATGTATAATTTTTGGTCAAAAGGAAAAATCGAAGAAGCTATCAAAATAAATAAAAAACTATTTCCATTAAATAAAGTCTTATTTTCTGAAACTAGTCCAATGCCAGTTAAATATGCTTTAAGCTTAATGAAAAAATGTGAGAATATATTTAGATTACCTCTTAATGGTGTTTCAATTCCAACAGAAAAGAAAATTTATGAAGTTTTAAGTTCTTTAGAACTTGTTTAGAAGTTCATTAAAATGGTCCAAAAAAAAAAAAACATTTCAACTATTGAAAATCGAAAAGCAAAGTTTAATTTCGTTATTGAGGAATCAATTGAAGCAGGAATTGTTTTAAGTGGAAGCGAGATCAAGTCTATTAGAAAAGGAAAAATATCTTTAGACAATTCATATGCATCTGAAAAAAATGACTGTATTTGGTTGTTTAATGTACATATACATGATTATTCGGGTAATCAAAAATTGACACAAAATTACAACCCAAAAAGACCACGAAAACTATTGCTTAAAAAAAAGGAAATTTCAAAAATCAAAAATAAATTACTTTCATTAGGTTACACTTTGGTTCCTTTAAATATTCATTATAATTCTAAGGGATTTGCAAAAGTTCAAATTGGTATATCTAAAGGAAGGAAGAAAGAAGATAAGAGGCAGTACAAAAAAGAACAAGACTGGAAAAGAGAGAAAAGTCAAATATTCAAAAAACAAAATTTTTAAAAAAGATTTAAGAGGTGATTATGATTTTTGTGGCAATCGGTTCAAATTTAAATTCAAATAGAGCAGAACAACCGACAAAAAATTGTGATAATGCAGTAAAATTCTTGAAACAAAATTTTTATATAGAAAATGTTTCTTCTTGGTACAAAAGTGAACCAATTCCTAAATCCAATCAGCCATGGTATGTAAATGGTGTTATAAAGTTACAGACAGATATTAATCCGTTTAGTCTTTTGAAATTTCTTTTGAAAATTGAGAAGGACTTTGGAAGACAAAGAAATATCAGAAATGAACCCAGAATTTTAGATCTCGATATCATTTCTTATAAGAATTTTATATTTCGATCAGACATCCTTGTATTACCTCACCCAAGAATGCACGAAAGAAATTTTGTACTTGATCCATTAAAGGAAATACAGCCAGATTGGGTTCATCCAGTTCTTAAAATGGATATATTAAAACTTAAGGAAAAATTTGTAACTAACCAAAAAATTTATAAAATTAAAAAGTGATTGAAAAAAAAAAAAAATATTTTATAAAGTTATAATGGCCCGTGTAACTACAGAAGATTGTGTAGGTCTTATACCTAATAGGTTTCAACTAGTAGTATATGCTTGTAGAAGAGCAAGAGATATAATGGCAGGTAGTCAAATAAATGTTGAACCTGATAATGATAAAGACACTGTGATAGCTTTAAGAGAAATTGCTGATAAAAAAGTAGATCTTCAACAAGTTAAAGACTCAATAGTAAAAAGTTTGCAAAAGTATTCTCCCGTTGAAGATACAGACATTGAAGACATAGATGCTGTTCCACTTAAAGATGATGCCTCAGAAATATCCTTTGATAATTTTGAAAAAGAAAATGCCTCAGAAAAAAAAAGAAAAAAAATTTATGTAACGGAGTCTGATATACAGAAACTTATTGAAAATAACAGAAAAGATAATTCTGAAAGTGAAACTGATCAAATTACTGAAGAATAATGTTTTGTTTGTTGTAGTTTAAAAATTTATTATATTAAATTTAATTTTTTTTTGTGTTTTGAGTGCTTAGACAATTTGAACTTTTAGAAAAAATAAAATCATATGATCCGCAAGTTAATGAGAAATCACTTAACAGAGCATATGTTTACGCTATGCGAGCACACGGATCTCAACTAAGAGAATCTGGAGCTCCCTATTTTTCTCATCCTGTTGAGGTGGCAGGAATTCTTGCTGACATGAAATTTGATTCTAGTACAATCATTACTGCTTTACTTCATGACGTAGTTGAAGATACCAGTATAAAATTAAAAGATATAAATAAAAACTTTGGTAATGAAATTTCAAAATTAGTTGATGGGGTAACTAAGCTTTCAAAACTTGAAGGTAGATCTGATAATTTCAATCAAGCAGAAAATTTCCGCAAATTGTTATTGGCAACTTCTGACGATTTAAGGGTTCTTATGGTAAAACTTGCTGATAGATTACATAATATGCGAACGATAAACTTCATAAAAGATAAAAATAAAAAAATTAGGATAGCAAAAGAAACCATGGAGATTTATGCACCTATTGCAGAAAGGATGGGTATGCAAGAAATTAGAAGTGAGCTAGACGAAATATGTTTTGAAGTTATAGAACCTTCAGTAAGAGAAACAATTGTAAAACGCTTAAATCTTCTAAGAAGTCAAGATGAAAATATTTTAAAAAAAACAATATTGCAACTTTCTGAGCTATTGAACAAAAATAGTATTTCTGCAGAAGTGTTCGGAAGAGAAAAAAAACCATTCTCTATTTGGAAAAAAATGAAAATTAAGTCAGTAAATTTATCTCAACTATCTGACATACTAGCATTTAAGATAATTGTTGATGAAATTGAAGTATGTTACAGTGTGCTAGGTATCTTGCATAATGTCTATTCTTATGTGCCTGGCAGATTTAAAGATTATATTTCAACCCCTAAACCTAATGGATATCAATCAATTCACACTACTTTAATTGGACCGATGAGTAGGAGAATAGAAATCCAGATTAAAACAAAAAAAATGGATAAACAGGCTGACTTTGGTATTGCAGCACATTGGATTTATAAAGATAAATTAAAAGTTAAAGATGGTAAACAATATAAATGGATTAGACAAATTTTGGATATTCTCGATCAATCCAGAGAACCGGAAGAATTTCTGGAATATACAAAACTTCAAATGTATAATGATCAGGTATTTGTTTTTTCACCAAAAGGAGATCTGATTGCTTTGCCAATAGGCGCCATGCCATTAGATTTTGCTTTCTCTTTGCATACCGATATTGGAAGTAATTGTGTTGGTGTAAAAATTAATAATTCAATAAAACCACTCAACACTAAATTAAAAAATGGCGATCAAGTCGAAATTTTATGCGGAAATAAAATATCTATATTACCATCATGGTTAAATTTGTCTTCAACTGGTAAAGCTAAAGCGTGTATAAAAAGGTTTATTCACAACAAAGAAGACGATGAATTTATTAAATTAGGAAAAAAAATGCTGTTAAACTCTTTTAAAGTTGAAAGCATCCCGTTTAATGAAAAAATTCTTATCTCAATTTTAGATGATTTTAAGGTTGACTCTATAAAAAGTTTGTATTTAAAGATAGGACAAGGACACGTGTTGACAGCAGAAATAATTATTGCATTATTTCCTGAAAAAAAATTAATTAAGCAAAGCAAAAAAATTATTTTGTTGAATCAAGTAAAAGAAAGAAGAGAAATTAAAAAATCTTCAATACTACTGAAAGGTTTGACACCAGGGATGACAATTCATTATGCTAATTGCTGTCATCCAATTCCAGGCGATGATGTGGTTGCTTACATTAGCTCTGGAAAAGGCCTAATGGTACATATTGAGAATTGTGATTCTCTAAAATCATCAAAAAAAAAATTTGATTTTGTGAATGTATCTTGGGATAAAAGTCTAAACAATACCTCAAACTTCATATCAAGTTTAAACGTTATTTTGAATAATAAAATTGGATCTTTGGGTAATCTTACTTCTATTCTAAGCGATAACAAAAGTAATATTAGAAATTTAAAAATCACTGAAAGGACAAATGATTTTTTTAAATTGAATATTGACATTGATGTTAGTGGCCTCGAGCATTTAAATAAAATTATTGTATCATTAAGAACATCAACTCTTATACAAAATGTAACTCGTTTGTGACTTTATATTTTCAAATGTCGATATTAAAAAAATTTAATTTACTTAGATCTATCAAATTTGTTAAAAATAAAGTAATAAGAATTAGAGATTTTCCAGAAGCTGTATCCATTGGATTAGCTTGGGGAGCTTCTATTTCAGTTACCCCTCTTTTAGGTTTGCATATAATAATTTGTTTCTTAGGAACTTACATTATGAAAGGTAATTTGTTAGCAGCAGCGGCTGGAACAGTTTTAGGTAATCCCTGGACTTTTCCTTTTTTCTTTTATGTAGGTTTTGAAGTTGGCAGTTTTTTTTATGAGCCTAATATTGATATTTTCGAGCTCAAAATTTCTTTCTTTATTAAAAATTTTGAAGGGCTATTCATACCAACACTTATTGGCAGTATTCCAATTGCTATTTTAGTTTGGTTTATAACTTATCGAGTAAGCAAATTTTTTTTAATAAAAAATAAGAAGTGGAGATAATTTAATGAGATTAGGGGTTAATATAGATCATTTTGCTACTTTAAGAAACGTAAGAACAGAGAAATTAATTAAAATTGAAACCGCGGTAAATATTCTTAAAGAAAATTTAGTTGATAGTGTTACAGTTCATTTAAGAGAGGATAGAAGACACATTAATGATCATGATGTAAAGATGTTAAAAAAAAAAATATTTTACCAGTAAATCTTGAGATGGCAGCGACCTCTGAAATGCAAAATATTTGTTTAGAGGTTGAGCCTTTTGCATGTTGTATAGTTCCTGAAAAAAGAGAAGAGCTTACAACTGAAGGTGGTTTAGATGTTAAAAAACAAATGAAAAAATTGGAAAGATTTTTAAACCCAATAAAAAAAAAAGGAATACGAACTTCATTATTTATTGATCCAGAGGAAAATCAATTATTAGCGGTTAAAGAATTAGGAGTGGATGTTATTGAAATACATACTGGCAATTTCGCAAAATCGTTTTTACAAGGTAAACAAAAAAATGAGTTAGAAAAAATTTATAATATAGTAAACTTGGCTTCTAATTCAGGTATTGAATGTCATGCTGGGCATGGATTAGATTTTAATAATGTTTACGAAATTATAAATATCCCAAATATAGTCGAACTAAACGTTGGATACTCTATAGTCTGCGAGTCTTTATTTTTTGGTTTAGGAAGTGCTGTTAAAAAATTTAAACAATTAATTGGATAAGTGTAGTGATTATTAATCAGGGCATAGATATTGTTGAAAACAAAAGAGTTGAGAGAATAATAGGTTTGTACAGGGAAAAGTTTTTAAAAAAGATTTTTTCTATTAATGAAATTAATAAAGGGAAATTAAACAAAAATATTTTTTCTCAAAAGATGATACAAAAATATTCTGCAAGATTTGCTGCAAAAGAGGCTGCATCAAAAGCTCTTGGTTTTGGTATTTCTAAAGGAATCAAATTTTATGAGATTGAAGTTTTTTCAAAAAGTAATGGAATGCCTTTTATAAAATTTAATGGATCAGCTTATAAAAGACTTAAAATACTGCAAAAATCTAATAAATTTGCTAATGTAAACATATCAATGTCACATGAAAAAAGATATTCTATTGCAATCGTAACAATTACTGGATGAGTTTTTCAATGTCAAAAAAGAATACGTCTTTTTTAAATAGTTTTAAAACCTTTTTGTTAGCCATCATTGCAGCTTTAACTATAAGAAGCTTTTTATTTGAGCCATTTAGCATACCATCGGGTTCTATGTATCCGACTTTAGTGGTTGGTGACTATCTATTTGTCTCAAAATATTCTTACGGATTTTCAAAACATTCATTTCCTTTTAGCTTGCCGATTATACCTAAACGTATTTTTTATAAATCTCCGAGCAGGGGAGATGTTTTAGTTTTTAAAACTCCAACAGATAATAAAACAGATTATGTAAAAAGAGTAATTGGTATACCAGGTGATAGAATAAAAATGATTGATAATCAAATTTTTCTAAATAACTTAAAAATTGAAAGACAAAAGATTAAAGATGACAATTATATAGACACATATGGTAGAAATGTAAAAGTTGAAAGATATCTAGAAATACTTCCAAATGGAAAAAACTATGAAGTATTTGAGTTTAATGAAAATATGTCAGTGTTTGATACTAATAATTTCTCAGAAATCATTGTTCCAGAAAATAATTTTTTTGTAATAGGTGACAATAGAGATAATTCTCAGGACAGTAGATTTATTGGCGGAATCCCAAAAGATAATTTAGTTGGTAAGGCTTCATTGGTTCTCTTATCCTTCGATTCTTTGAAAGGAAGTTGGTGGAAAGTTTGGACTTGGGTTTCCGCATTACGAAAAGATAGATTTTTTAAAAGTTTATTACCAAATGATGGAAGTAAATAAAGAAAAATTAGAATATTTGTTTCAAAAATTAAAATATAATTTCAAAAATATAACTTTTTGCGAAAATGCTTTAACCCATTCAAGTTATGATAGTAAAAATAATAAAAAAAACTATCAGAGACTTGAGTTCTTAGGTGATAGAGTTTTAGGTCTTATTATTTCTGAAGCAATATTTAAAAGATTTAAAAATGAAGAAGAAGGAAAATTATCAAAAAGATTTTCAGATTTGGTTAGTAAAAAAACTTTGATTGAAGTTTCAAAAGAAATTGAGTTACAAAATATTCTCAATACTTCAAAAGAATATTTAGATAAAATTAAAATAACAGATTCAATGTTGGCTGATTCCCTTGAAGCATTGATTGGGGCTATTTATATTGATAGTAACTATGAGGAAGCAAAAAAAGTTGTTCTAAAATTATGGTGTAAAAAATTATCCTCACAACAAAAACCACCGGTTGATGCTAAATCATTTCTTCAAGAATGGTGCTTAAGTAGGAAAAAAAAAATTCCTATCTATAAAATTTTAGAAAAAAAAGGTCCAGATCATGAGCCCACATTTTTAATTGAATTAAAGATTGAAAACCTCAAAAAGGTTCAGGGTGTTGGTTCAACAAAAAAAAAAGCAGAAATTAATGCAGCACAGAAAATCATAAGAAAAATAAAATGAAAAAACAAGAACAAAACTACAAATGTGGTGTTGTGTCAATATTAGGACTCCCAAATTCTGGAAAATCTACATTGATAAATAATATATTAAAAAAAAAGATTTCAATAATATCTTCAAAGGTTCAGACAACTAGAAATGCTGTAAAAGGTATTTTAACAAATGAAAAAGATCAAATTATTTTTATTGATACACCCGGATTATCACCAACAAAATCTTATTTGAATAGAGAAATGTCAAAATCTATATATAACAGCTTAATTCAATCAAATATTAATTTAATTATTTTTGACTCAAATACAAAAATTTTGCAATCAAAAAAAAATCTTTTTACAAAGCTTATTGATAAAAAGAAAAAAAATTTTTTGGTTTTGAATAAAGTGGATTTAGTAAAAAAACAAGATCTTTTAAAAATTTCGAAAGAGTTAAATGATCTTTATGATTTCAATGAAACTTTTTATATTTCTGCACTTAGAAAAACTGGATTTCAAGAATTATTATTTCACTTGAGAAGAAATATTCCCAAAGGTCCTTGGATGTATAACAATAAAGAAATAACTGATCAAAAACAAGAGTTTATAATTTCAGAAATCACAAGGGAAAAAATTTTTCATCTTATGAATCAAGAGATTCCATATTCTGTAAAAATAGAATCAAAGATTATTAACAAAAACAATATAATAAAAATATTTCAAACAATATTTGTAAATAAGAAATCTCAAAAACCAATCTTACTAGGAAAGAATGGAGATAAAATAAAGAAAATAGGTATTAGATCAAGAAAGGATATGGAAAAAAAATTAAATAAAAAAGTTTATTTGGATATTTTGATTTCAGTAGAAAATAAACAACAAAAAAATTATGAAAATAATTGATACAGGCATCATCTTAGGACAAAAAAAATATGGAATAAATGCCTCAATAGTAAGCATTTTTTCAAAAAAGCATGGAATAATTAGGGGCTTTCATAGAGTAACCAAAAAAGGAGACAAACCTCTTATTTTGGATTTAGTTGATTTTCAATGGAAATCAAGGTTAGAAGAAAATCTAGGCTATTTAACTTTCGAAATAAAAAAACCCTACTCTTTTATAAGTGAGGAATATTTTAGTAATTTGTTAAAAATTTCCGCATCCGAAATTTGTTTAAAGTTACTTCCACCTAAAGAGGAAAATGAATTACTATATGAAGATTTAAGAAACTATATTATGAGTAATAATCAAGAATTAAGTGATTATGAAAAGGTAAAAAACTATATTATATGGGAGCTAATGTTTTTAAAAAAAGTTGGTTACGGTTTAGATCTTTTAAAATGCTCTGTGACAGGGAGCAAGAAAGATTTGTATTATGTTTCTCCTAAAACAGGAAAAGTTGTAACAAAAAAAGTAGGTTACCCATGGAGAAATAAATTGCTCATATTACCAAGATTTCTCTTTTCTAATGAACCAACTAATAATAAAGATATTCAAAATGGTCTCAAATTAACTTTTTTCTTTTTAAATAAGATTTCTGAAAGTTTGAATTTAAAACAGAAAAAATTTATATTTAGGCAGGAGTTGAACAAGAGATTTCTCTAGATTTCTAGAGGCTGCCAATTACCTTTAAAAAAAATTTCAAGACTTTTAAATGCTGCTTTATAACTCATTTTTTTTGATTCACTCACCCAATACCCCAGATATAAATAATCTAGATTTAATTCTTCTGTGAGACAAATAGCCTTTAGAATCATATGAGTACCTAATCCTCTCTGTAAAAAATTTGGATCATAAAAACTATACACGGCTGATAGCCCATTATCCAGAAAATCCAAAAGCATTACTCCAAGAATATTATCATTGTCATCAATTAAATCATAAACATTATTCTTAACCGGGGATTTATAAAGGAAATTATTAAATTCTTCAAATGTCATCAGCCTCATTTGACTATCACTATGCCTTGAATGTGAATATTTTAAAAAAAGCTCATATCTTTCCTTTTTATTAATATTATTATTTATAATAAATTTTAAATCGGAATTTGACTTAACATTTCTTCTTTGACTTTTACTTCTTTTAAAATCTTTTATTTTAATTCTAGATGACATACAACTATTGCAATAACTACAAATCGGAAAATACATGTGATTAAAATTTCTTCTAAAACCTCTTTTCATTAATTCATCAAAATATAATTGATTTTTGTCATCTCTATCTAATTTTACAATTAACCTTTGTTCTTTCTTTGAGGATATGTAAGAACACTCAAAAGGCAATGACTTAAATACTTTTGCTTTTTTTATATTAAATTGTTCCATCTACTTTTCCAATAATGCTAGAAGTTGTATATCAGCTACATTCGTATTAGTTCCTTTAATTATTACAAGAGAATTTATTTGTTTCAATATATAATATGAATTATTATTTTTAAGCTCTGCAATAAAATCTATTTTTTTTTTCTCAATTTTTTTTAAAGAAGTTTGATCCACAATGGCGCCAGCTGCATTTGTAGGTCCATCTCTGCCATCAGTTCCCAGAGATAAAAAAGTGTATTTTAAATTATGGTAATTTTTTTTAATGTAATTGATAAAATGTAATGCTAACTCTTGATTTCTACCCCCAACTCCAGTTCCTTTAATTTTTACAGTGCTTTCGCCTCCTGAAATTAAAATAACTGGCCTTTTTTTTTTAAAATTAGATATAGTTTTTGCAAAATCTTGAGCAATACTTTTCACATCTCCTTCTAGGTTATATTTCCAAATTATACAATTTACATTTAATTTATCACATTCTTTTTTGATTTCATTTAAACATTTTATGTTACTACCAATAAGAGTATTTTTGGAGCGCTTAAAAATTTTGTCTTTATTTTTTGGTGTTTCAGGTTTTTTTTTTAAAATTCCGTTCTTTATATGCGTGGTGATAGAATTAGGTGAATTTTTCCAAATATCATATTTTTTCAAAATTTTTTTTGCATCATTAAAAGTTGTATGATCAGGAACAGTTAAACCACTTGAAATTGAGCTTAAATCATCACCTACCACATCCGATAATATTAAAGAATGTACCTTACTCGGAAAACAATATTTTAATAAGTTCCCACCTTTGATTCTTGAAATATGTTTCCTTACAGTATTTATTTCATCAATAATTGCACCACATTCTATTAGTTTTCGATTTATTGTTATTTTATCCTGCAAACTTATATTTTCTGCTGGTAAAGGCAAAAGCGCTGACCCACCACCTGAAATTAAAATCAGTATCAAATCATTTTCTGTAGAATTTTTAAGACTTTCAATGACGTAATTTGCAGCTTTAATTCCATTTGAATTTGGAAGTGGATGTCCCGATACAAAACATTTAAAATTTTTAATTTTTTTAAAGTTCTCTTTATTTGATACAACTATGCCTTTTTGAATTTTTAGATCAGTTTTCATAAAAATTTTATTAATAGTTTCTGCTGTTTCACTTGATGCTTTTCCAATGCAAAGAACATAAATTTTATCAACATCCCTATATTTTTTATATTTATTTTGATTTGTTTTGATAAAGAGAACTTTATTCTTAATCTTGAGATATTTGTCTAAAATAAGTTTAGGTTTAACAACTTTGATACCAACATTAAAAAGTTTTAATAAAAAATTTTCAAGATTTTTGTCTTTACCATTAATTTTAATGGAGTTCATTTTAAAAACATTTGATGTTAAACAACTCGATCAAGCGGTGGTTCATTGTTAGAGAATGATTTAAGATTATTTAATACTCTAAATCCCATTGCTTCTCTGGTTTCTTCTGTAGCACTCCCAAGGTGCGGTAAAAGAAAAACATTTTTAAGATTTTTTAAAGAATTTGGTACGGTTGGTTCTTTCTCGTATACATCTAACCCAGCGCCTTTAATCATTTTCTGTTCCAAAGCTTGAACTAAGTCATTTTGATTAACAATATCTCCTCGCGCTGTATTAATAAGAAATGCAGTTTTTTTCATTTTTGATAATGTCTTGTGGTTAATGATTCCTCTTGTCTCAGGTGTTGAAGGACAGTGTAAAGAAACGAAATCAGATTGAGATAGAAGATCATCAAGTGAATTGCATGAGGTCGCGTTTAACTTTCTTGATATTTCTTCATTTTTAAAATAAGGATCGTAAAATAGGATATTCATATCAAATCCAAAATGGGATTTCTTAGCCATAGCTTGTGCAATCCTTCCCATACCTACTAATCCAAGAACTTTATTTGTTACTTTTGTCCCCATCATGTGCGTGGGTCTCCAACCTACCCACTCATTTTGTCTAACATGAATTTCTCCTTCATAAGCTCTTCTAGCAACCCCTAACATCAAAAGCATTGCTATATCTGCTGTACAATCTGTTAAAACTTCAGGTGTGTTTGTTACTACAATATTGTTTTTTTTTGCTGAGTCTATGTCAATATTGTTATATCCCACTCCGAAGTTTCCGATAAAATTTACCTTTCTATTGCTGCAACTTAATACTCTGTCATTAATACTATCGGTGACAGTTGGGAGCATTGCATCATAATCTTTCATAGCCTGAAAAAGCTGATCCTCGGTTAGGGGGATGTCATCTTCATTTAATGAAGTATCAAAAGTTTCTTGCAGTTTTTTTTCTACTACCTTAGGCCACTTTCGTGTTACGATTATCTTTAAATTTTTCATAATTTGTATTTAGACTTTCTCTCCAATATTCAGAAGCAGCGGCTACGCCACTCCCTGGTTTAACTTTTATGCCTGAGTCAATCATTGCCATTTCAGCTCCGTTAATAAATGCAGAGGCTTGTAATTCGTTTAAATCACCCAAATGACCTATTCTAAATACCTTACCAGCAACCTCAGTAAGTCCGGCTCCTAAAGATAAATGATATTTATTAAAAGCTGTTGATAAAACTGCTTTGGCATCCTTTCCTTCAGGAACAACTATAGCTGAAACCGTATCTGAGTACCAATATTTATCCTTCGCACACAAACTTAATTCCCATCCTTCAAGAATAGCTTTTCTTACACCTTCAGCTATTCGATGATGTCTATTAAAAACATTCTCCAATCCCTCTTCAAAAAGCATATTGCAAGATTCCTGTAATGCTCTTAACATTGGAATCTGCGGCGTATATGGAAAATACCCATCTTTATTTGTTGCAATTTGATCCTCCCATGAATAATAACATCTTTTAAGTTGAGCACTTTTATGTGCTTCTAGAGCTTTTTCACTAACGCACATTATCGCCATCCCAGAAGGTAGCATAAACCCTTTCTGCGAACCAGATATAGCACAATCTACTTTCCATTCATCCATTCTAAAATCAATTGAGGCAATAGAGCTCACACCATCTACAAATAGTAGAGCAGGATGATTTGCAGCATCCATAGCCCTCCTTATATCTTCGACATTTGAAGTGACTCCAGTAGCAGTTTCATTTTGCGTGACACAAACAACTTTGATTTTATGATCAATGTCGTTTTTAAGGGTCTTTTCAACTTCCTCTGGAGGTGTTCCTGTTCCCCACTCTCTTTCAATCATTTCTGTGTCCAGCCCGAGTCTTTTAAACATGTCTGCCCACAAATGGCTGAATTGACCATATCTGTAGATCAGAACTTTTTCATTAGGTGACATAGTATTAATAATAGCAGATTCCCAGGCACCAGTTCCCGAACCAGGAAATAAAAAAATAGTCCCATTTTCAGACTTGAATACCTTTTTTACATCTTTATAAAGAGGGATGGTTAGATTAGGTATTTCTGGGTTTC
>MDTG01051723.1_pt1 | contig 24382 bp, 22 predicted proteins | sample 811421 | NCBI WGS metagenome assembly MDTG01 (sample SAMN05326645, study PRJNA326480) | marine metagenome | isolation source: seawater | place: Pacific Ocean: South East | collected 2011 | reverse complement strand
AGGGGGTAGAGGAGCAAGAAGAAGGACCGCTCAACCGAACATTTGTGGTTACTTCGGATGCAGATTTTGACTTTGCAGGTTCATTTGATGACTACAGCATTGTGCTCGCAAATTGCGTCGAAGAAACTGACGACATGGGTGACACAACACTCACTTGTGATGAGAGCAATAGCACCATGTTTAGCCTTGCAGATTCAGATTCTAGCGCCTCATCAGGACGCGAAAACGGGTCGTTGATGTCTGGAGTGTATATTGATGATTGGGATTCAAGTGGAACACTAACTGATGGGGATACAATCATGGTTGGAGGCAACACAAGTGTAGAATGGACACATGTTCGCCTTCACTCAACCTCTGCCGATGCTTACAGTGATGAGAACCCAATGCTGACGCCAGGATTCACAACCATACTAGGTGTGCTCTCACTCATGGGTGCAGCGTTCATCAATCGACGCGACTGATTACGCAGAACGGCTGGAAATTTCAGCCTGAATACTCGCGACAAAGTCAGCGAGAGCCACACCGTTGACCTGTTCACGGTCTGGTCCCATGTAGGATACAGTGCCGCTGTTTGCTTCCTCGTCTCCTAGGATGAGCAGATAGGCCGGGCGCATTGCGCGATGGGTTCGCAACTTCTTACCAATCGTATCGTCACTGGTATCCATCTCGACACGGACGTTGGCTGCTCTCAAAGCGGCACCAACCTCATTTGCATAATCGATGTGCTTCTCTGAAATGGTCAGAATATGTGCCTGAGTAGGGGAAAGCCAAGTGGGGAACATACCGCCAAAGTGCTCGATGAGAACGCCACAGAATCGTTCCATGCTCCCAAACGGTGCGCGATGAATCATGACCGGACGGTGCTTCTCTCCATCTGCACCCACATAGGAGAGATCGAACCTCTCAGGAAGATTGTAGTCGACCTGAACGGTGCCTAATTGCCATTCACGCCCCAAAACATCTCGAACCACAAAGTCAATCTTCGGACCATAGAATGCGGCTTCACCTTCTTCTTCAGTGAATGGAACACCAAGAGCTGCTGCTGCATCTCGGCAGGCTTGTTCTGCTTTGTCCCATTTCTCTGGTTCACCGACATACTTGCTGGAATCGGGGTCGCGTAGACCCACACGCACGCGATAGTCATCCATTCCGAGTGTGCCAAAGATGACCTGAACTAATTCGATGCAACCGAGAACCTCCTCAGCAATTTGATCTTCAGTGACGAACAGATGGGCGTCATCTTGGGTAAACCCTCGAACACGAGTCATACCGGAAATCTCACCAGATTGTTCCCATCGATACACGGTACCGAATTCGGCGAGACGTAGTGGAAGATCACGATAGGAACGAGGCTGACTCGCATAGATTCGAATGTGGTGTGGACAGTTCATCGGCTTCAGTAGGTAACCTTCGATTTCTCCCTCGTCCATGAGGTTCGATAATTCGCCACAGGAACAACCCTCATGTGCGAGTTTTGTCATCAGGTCTCGTTCAACCAATGGAGGATACTGACTCTCTTGGTAGTAGGGATAATGACCACTGGTTCGATACAAATCGAGTTTTCCGATATGTGGTGTATAGACTTGATTGTAGCCCTGTCTACGCAAATGACTGGAGATGAAGTTTTGCAACTCATTTCGAACGATTGAGCCACGAGGTGTCCAGAGAATGAGGCCCTGCCCCACCATCTCATCGATATGGAATAGTTGCAGGTCTTTGCCCAATTTTCGATGATCTCTCTTGGCTGCCTCACGCATCATGGTTTCGTGATTTTGCAAGTCCTGCTTGGTTGCAAAGCACCAACCATAGATGCGGACCAAAGATTCACGTGATGCGTCTGCCTTCCAGTAAGAAGTGCTGGTGCTAGTCAATTTGAACCAACGTAGCATGGCAGTGGTTGGAACGTGAGGGCCTCTACATAGATCAACAAAATCTCCTTGTCTGTAAACTGAAGAACCTGCACCATCCTCTATTTTGTCGTCCATTATTTCAATCTTGAACGGATTGCTCGCAAACATTCCTCGCAATGTTTCGTTACCATACTCTTCTCTCTGAACTGGAATATTAGATTTGACAATTTCTTTCATACGCTTCTCGATTTTCCTTAAGTCTTCATCTGAAATAGGATTCATGCAGAAATCGTAGTAAAACCCATTTTCAATTGGCGGCCCGATGGTAGGTTTTGCTTCTGGAAATATCTCAACAACTGCTTGAGCCAGTAAGTGAGCGCAAGAATGGCGGAGTATGTACAAACCTTCTTCTGAATCGGACAGTATTGGTTCAACTGTTTGTCCATCACTCAATACATGACTGAAATCGTGTTGTATTCCATCGATAAGTGCGGCTACTGCACCTGATTTCTTTCCATGAACGTTGCGGATAACTTCACCTGCGGTGGTGCCATCTGCATACTCATGGATTGCGTCCTTACCGACTGTGATGTTGAGCACGTACTAACCTCCTACGGCCCCTACGGGGCCGAATATTGCATATCAAGGCGATGGCAAGAAACACGTTCAAGATAGCAGACGCTCGATGATTTGCGCTTTTGTACCAGTGGCTTCTACTCCATGACTTTCTGCTAGAGAAACCAATTCAGCCTTCTTCATACGGTTCAAAGTAGATTTATTGGGGAGAGATTCTTCAATTTGTAATTCCTGTTCACTGCCCGCTTCTGAGTCCCATTCAACATCGTCTTGAACAGCTGCTGGAACCTGCCCCGTATCTTCGGAAACAAACACACTGGCATCCTCCTTCCAATCTTCACCCCAATTCGAATCCCATGAGTCAATGTCAACTCTGTCAAAGCGAGGAGTGGTTGGTATAACTGGACCTGGTTCTTCAAAGTGATCAGTGAGGGTTGAAGGCGGGGCTTCTGAAATCTCTTCGACTAGAGGGGGGCTTGAGGGCATTGCAGATAGCAATGCATCCATATGTGATTCTGAAGATAGATCTGGTGCATCAGACATTTCATTATCCATCTCATTTACTAATTGAGAAATATCTGTGATTGAAGTGGGTTCACCTTGGAGGAGCAAATCCATCGGCGGTGCAGATGGAGGACCTGGTGGACCGGGGGGCATCGCATCCATCGGCGGTGCAGATGGAGGCGCGGGTGGACCGGGAGGCATCGCATCCATCGGCGGTGCAGATGGAGGGCCTGGTGGCGATGATGGAGGGCCACTAGGAGGTGGCCCAGGTGGAGCTCCAAATACGCCAGGTGGGGGAGCAGAAGTAGGCTGACTTGCAGGTGCAGATGGAAGCCCTAGTGGGGCTAACAGAGGATCTGATTCTGGGGGGCCAGGAGGTGGTGATGGAGGTCCAGTTGGGGGCGTCAAAGGATCTGGAGTAGGAGGGCCGGGTGGAAGTGGCGTAGTTGCTATTTCAAAAGCATCTGCAACTGATTCCGGTTCCTCTGGAGGAGCGCTGTCCAACTCTTCTCTGGCAGCTAGAAGCCTATCCATGTCTTTGGCGAAGATGTTCTCAATCGTGTCGATGTCCTCGTCCGCCATGTACTTCGACTCCTACTCTACCCCTTGAAATATGTGGCTTCATGGGGTCCTGCCCCTAGGGCAGGATTGATGCCCTCCAATTGCTTGGCGCAGACATGGCCCGCCGCATAGGCATGATTGTGAATCCAGATGCCGGACTTGGTGGTCGGCTTGGATTCAAAGGCAGTGATGGACGGGCAGATGAAGCAAGAGCCGCCGGCGCAGAGGATCGTTCTGGACCACGTATGATGTTAGCATTACAGCGGTGCCATGACAGATTAGAGGATGTTGAGATTTTAACTTGTTCAGGGAATATGGGCTCAAATTGGTGCCCTATTGATCATACTGTAATCTTTGAAACACCAAAAAAGACCTCTGCTCAAACCACTCAAGAGGCTGTCAAATCATTGTGCGATTCTGATATTGAATTATTGCTATATGCCGGGGGAGATGGCACAACTAGAGACATTGTCGAGGCATTGAGTGACCCAGATTTGCCGATTATTGGAGTCCCGGGAGGAGTCAAAATGCACAGTGGTTGTTTTGCAGCATCGCCAAACGCTGCAGCTGAAGTGCTAATCGCTTGGCTGGAAGGAGATTTGCTATTGGCTCGAACCGAGGTGATGGATCTGGATGAAGAAGTGTATCGTCAAGGTCGCTGGTCTGTTCGAATGTATGGGGAGGCTATGATGCCGGCAAGTCCTCGTTGGATGCAAGGTGCAAAGATGCGTGTGCAGGCGACTGAAGAGGATGAAGTTCTGGAGGCTCTCGGGGATCATATTCGAGAAGTGTTCGTTGAAGATTCTGAACGTTTAGTCATCTGGGGTTCAGGGGGGACGTTGCGAACTATTGGAGAGGGAATTGGTTTTGCTCCAACTTTACTCGGAATCGATGCAACAATCGGGGAAAAACAAATTGGAACTGATCTAAATGAAGAATCTTTATTGAAACTGATCTCCAACCACAAAGGAGAGTGTACACTATTGGTTTCTCCAATGGGAGGACAAGGATTTCTCTTGGGCCGCGGGAATTTACAACTATCCCCGGACGTATTGCGAGCGATTGGGATTGAGGCTGTTATGGGTGTAGTCACGCCTGCAAAAATGTTGACTGTTAATCAATTGAGAATAGATACAGGAGATACTAACTTGGATGCTGAATTTCAGACCAAGAAATATCTCAAGGTTCTACAGGGATATCGAACAACTCGACTTCTTCGGGTGGCTGTAGAGTAAGGGTTCAAGTAAGTCGGAATCTAGGTCCACTCCTATGCGATATAACATAATCACTGCAAATCATATGGAAGACAAACCACTTGGGGTTGCCAATTGGCCATCTATGGTTAACCAAGGCCTTATTTCACTCGTAAACGACAAGCTTTCTGAGGGCTGGCGGCCACAGGGTGGGATTCAAAGAACGAATGATGTTGATGGAAAACCAATATTTCTCCAAGCAATTGTTCTGAAAACTTGTGAATGTGACCCGTTACCCTGCCCCGTCCCAGAAATTGATCGACAGTGAAAATCTATTGTGCGTTCAGTGCTGCTTCAATGAGTCCCACAAATGGTGGGCTCGGGCGATTAGGTCGACTCTTGAATTCCGGGTGATACTGAGTCGCGAAGAAATAGGGGTGTCCAGTGAGTTCGATTATTTCCATACGTTCTCCTTCGGTGTCTTTACCAACAAATCGCAGACCTGCGGCTTCTAACTCGTCAACCATATCTGGATTGACTTCGTATCTGTGGCGATGTCGCTCGTGGATTTCCATCTCACCACCATATAGACGGTATGCGTCACAATCTTCAGTTTGTAGATTGGTTTGACGGCTTCCTAATCGCATGGTTCCACCCATGTGGGTACGGCTACCTTCAGGCATGAAAATGACTGTCGGGTGAGGTGTGTCTTCATCGAATTCGGTACTATTGGCCCCCACCTTGCCAAGAACGTCACGTGCGAAGTCAATCACTGCAATTTGTAAACCGAGGCAGATGCCTAGGTAAGGTTTACCGGTTTCTCGACAATAGCGTGCAGCACACATCTTGCCTTCTACACCACGATTGCCAAAGCCACCTGGGACCAACACTCCATCGGAATCTTTGATCATTTGCCAATAAGCCGCATATTTCTCTGGATTCGACTTTTCTTGGTGAGGTTCAAGATATTCGGCTTCGACCCAATCGATATTGATTCGCGCACCAGCATTAAACGCAGAATGTTGTAATGCCTTGATTACACTGAGATAGGAATCAGACAGTCCAGTGTACTTACCAACCATAGAAATTCGGACATCTTTATCCAAATTATCTACTCTTTCTGCCATTTTTCTCCATGAATCAAGAACTGGTCGTGAAGCGGGAAGTGGTAGTCCCAATCTATCCGATAGTTTCGATGTGACTCCTTGTTCATCAAGCATTAGAGCAACATGGTAGATGTTTGGAACATCATGGGCACTATACACATTTGAGGGTTCAACATGACAAAAAGAGGATAATTTCTCCTTAACTTCTGAAAGTAGGGGTTCGCTACTTCGACAAACGAGGAAGTCAGGTGCTAAGCCTGCTGCTCTTAGTTCCTTAACTGTGTGCTGAGTGGGCTTTGTTTTTTGTTCACCAACTACTCCAATTACAGGAACCAATGAAACATGGAATAAACACATGTTTTCTCGGCCAACCCTAAATTGGAACTGTCGAAGTGCCTCTACAAATGGTGCACTCTCGATGTCGCCAACCGTGCCTCCAAGCTCAATTACACACACATCGGGTGTCTCGCCCGAACCATCAGTAGATTGAGCAGCAACCCTTTCAACCCAATTTTGAATCTCATCGGTAATGTGGGGGACTACCTGAACGGTTTTTCCAAGATAATCTCCTCTTCGCTCACGTTCGATTACTCCAGAGTAAACTTTTCCAGTTGTTAGATTGTTATCTCGACCAAGTCGAATATCTAAGAACCGCTCGTAATTACCCAAGTCTAAATCTACTTCACCGCCATCATCGAGCACAAACACTTCACCATGTTCAAACGGACTCATGGTCCCAGCATCACTATTCAAATATGGATCAATCTTTATCGCAGTGACTCGAAGGCCCATTGATTTCAGCAACACACCTATGCTTGAGGCCGTTACCCCTTTTCCAATCCCACTAAGGACTCCGCCCGACACTACGACGTACTTCATGCCATCAACGGGGTTTACATGAAGTGAGTCATGCCTATGAACATTCGCCCGGATGAACTTGTTCATGACTCCTTGACGTGGTCTCCCCCATGTTCAAGTATCGTCAAAAATTGACTATGTATATGGGTAAGCGCATTCTTGTCACCGGCGCCCTTGGGCAAATCGGGACGGAATTGGTCACGGCCTTACGAAATGTGCACGGATATGATGCAGTTATACCAACTGATGTCCGTGAAAATGATGATTGTCGAGTACTAAATGTTCTGGATTTAGAGGGTATTGATTATCTGGTTCGTGAGGAAAATGTGTCAGAGATTTATCACCTCGCAGCTTTGCTTTCGGCAACAGGAGAAAAAAATCCTGAATTATGCTGGGACATTAATGTTGTAGGATTAGAGAATGTTGTTGAAATTGCAAAGAAATACGATTGTCGTTTATTTTCTCCATCATCAATCGCAGTTTTTGGACCTGATTGTCCAAAGATTGCACCGCAAGTAACTCCTCTTAACCCAGCGACAATATATGGTAAAACAAAGGTGGTTGGTGAACAAATGGCAATTACCTCTGGAATAGATATGCGAGGTATTCGATATCCAGGGTTAGTATCCTACAAAGCGCCTGCAGGAGGGGGTACTACCGACTATGCTGTGGAAATATTCCATGCTGCTTTGAAGGATGGACACTATGACTGTTTTGTGCGAGAAGACACTCGATTACCAATGATGTACATGGATGACGCAATTCGCGCCACATTGGAATTAATGGACATCCCTATGGAAAAATTAGGTGCGGCAAGAGGTGGCTACAATATAGCGGGTTGTTCATTTACAGCAAAAGAATTAGTTGGGAGTATTCAACGCCATTTACCAGACTTTACCTGTACGTTCACGCCTGATATTCGACAAAATTATGCTGATTCTTGGCCTGATGAAATTGAAGACGAAGTTGCACGATTGGAATGGGGCTGGAAACCTGAATTTGATCTTGATAAAATGGTTGATACCATGATTAAAGGGCTCAAAGGATGAAGTGGTGCATCCTCACACTATACGATATGACATCGTTGAACAAAACAGCCCTTCATAAGTGAGGAGGATGAACGAAGCCTATGGCTTCGGCGTTTTTGGATTCAGATTCTCGTTTAGAATCTCGTCAAAAAATAATTACGCAGGCCTATACCGTGTGTGAGAATATCACTCGTTCTGCATCAACATCATTCATGCGCTCATTTCGCTATCTTGATGAAGAAAGGAGAAAATCCGTATTCGCACTATACGCTTTTTGTCGACGAGCAGATGACATAGTCGATGGTGATTGGCAGCCAGATGTAGATTTATCACACCTTGATGAAAGAGCTGAAAATACTGCTTTGCAAATGATTGTAGATAGGCAATGTGAATCACATCAACCAGATGATTTCGTCCGGAGGGTAAGAGCACTATTGTGGTTCCATGAAAACTTGAACTTAATTGAAAATGGGAAGGAAGTGTATTCTCCAATCTTCATTGCATTACAAGATACTATCGAGAAGTTCTCAGTTCGGATTGATGATTTGAGGACATTGCTTGAAGGTATGGCTGATGATTTATTCCCTACTGAATATCGAACTTTTGAGGAAATGCGTTCATATTGTTTCAAAGTTGCATCGACTGTAGGACTCTCTCTCATTGAGATTTATGGTTACACTGATCCAAATGCACGAGAACATGCCGAAGAAATGGGTATTTTCCTCCAAATGGTAAATGTTCTTCGCGATATTGATGAGGATCTCGCACGTGGACGCGTTTATCTTCCAATGGATGAATTATCAAGATTTGACATAGATATCAAAGAATTAAGTGACCCTGCTCTAGCTAGAACAACTAGGTGGCAAAATTTCATGCGCCATTATGTCCACAGAGCAAAGACCCATCGAGACAATGCCATGCGTCTATTACCACTTCTTGATCGTAAGGCTCGAAAATCTCCAGAAATGATGTGCATTGTCTATGGAGAAATCTTGAATGAGGTGGAACGCCGAGAAGGAGATGTACTATCTTCACGAATAAAGTTAGGCTTCATGAGAAAAATCAGATTCGCCCTCAGTGCATTGGGTATCTGGTCAATAACTGCCTAATTTGAGGTTAATTTTCTCAATTGGCGTATTGTCCTAGTTACGTGTTTGATTGGGTTAAATTGTGATGTTGTCGTTGCCTGAATGACTCCTTCAGGATCAACAACAAAGGTGACTCGGGCGCGCATGAAGCCAAGTGTCCGTTTTAGGCGCAGCTTTTTTGGCAGACGATTCTGAGGGTCGCTGAGTAATTTAAATTGGATGTTATGCTTTTCTTTGAATTTCTGATGACGGGAAACTGAATCCGCCGATATGCCGATTATTTTGGCGCCAAGGCTTTCTATTTTCGATTGTTTGTCACGGAAAAAACAGGACTCAATGGTGCACCCTGGTGAACCATCTTTAGGGTAGAAGAATATTACAGACCAATCACCAAGTAAATCTGCTTTTGAATAAATACCGTCAGAATCGTCTTTTAAAGAGAAATCAGGGAATTTTTCGCCGATCCAAAACGCATGAGTATCCATTCTCTCATCTCCAAACACCAAGAGTATCACGAAGTGCCTGTTCGAGTTTTTCATGGACAAATTGGTAGCCAGATTGTTGCAAACGACTGGGTAGTACATGTTGACCTTCGAACAATAACGGACCTGCTAACTCCCCAAACAAAATACGCATGGAGATTTTTGGAATTGGGGCAAATGCAGGACGCCTCAATACTTTTCCGAGAACTTTTGCGAATACTTTCTGCCTAGCAGGATTAGGGGCTGTCAAATTGTATGCACCTTCGGTTTCTTTGCTCATAATCAAATGGTGGATCGCATAAATTTCATCATCCATTGATATCCATGACATCCACTGTTTCCCATTTCCAATACGTCCGCCTCCACCCATTTTCCATGGCAAGAGCATTCTGCCGAGTGCCCCTCCTATTGCAGAGAGTACTATCCCATTTCTTATCTTGATTACACGTATTCCTGATTTTCGGGCAGACTGTGAATAATCTTCCCAAGCAAGAACTGTTTCAGTTAGGAATCCTTCCCCATGTGGGCTTTTCTCGGTTAAAATTTCGTCTCCTCTATCGCCATAGTAACCAATTGCGCTTGCAATTAGGAAAACTTCAGGTTTTTTCTCAAGACTACTCAGTGTATCGGATAAAAGTGTGGTCGAGTTTTTCCGGGACGAAACAATCAGCTCTTTGCGTTTCTTCGACCACCTTTTGTCTCCAATACCCGCGCCTCCAAGATGTATTACGATATCAAAACCCTCAATATCTGTGGGATCTATTTCTCCAGTGTCTGGATTCCAAAAAATCTCTTTCTCCCCATCCTTTATTCTGCGACGAACTAGGCGCCAAACATCATGCCCCCCTGTATCTAAAAATGCTACTAATTGTGTACCAATTAGTCCTGAAGACCCTGCAATGAGTATCTTTTTTCTTGATATATGAGAAAAATCCGAGTGTCTTTCAAGATCACGAATCAATCTTACTTCTCTAGCTTTGAACATGCGATCTAAACGCTTGCGAACCATACGTGAACCAAATACTCTACCGAGAACTCCGAGTGGTAATTTGTAATCGATGTTTTCCTGTACAATTGTCGAACCACCCGTATCGACAAAACGATGTACATGGTGCCAACTACTGAATGGACCCTTTTTCATTACATCTTCGAATTTTTCGGGAGGATTATATCCTGTATGTTCAGCAACCCAAGTCATTTTTATCGGACCCATTGGAAAACGGAAAATACGTTTTGCACCGTCTTCTAAACTGTCATCTGAACTGACTAAATCTGCTACTTCCCAAGGAGGCATTAATCGGATGAATGAGCCCTTTCTTTCGAACCAGTTAAACACTTCATGACGGGGTGTTTCTGTCCGAGTTTCATATTCAAATTTCATATCCAAACCTCACGGGTAATCATTAGAATGGAGCGCATCTCTAGCCCATCGATTCAGATATCCATCTACTTTCAATTTCCTCGCAGTATTTGCAGAAGACATGTATCGAACTTTACCAAAAATCGGCCTTTCAGGCCCCCATGCCCGATCATGTCTGCCTAGTACCCAAAATATTCCTGTGTAAGAATTAGGATCTCTTCCATCTAGAGCCCATTTGTCATTGAGATATTTCATCCAATCTGCAGCAGTCTCTGCATTAGGCGCCCATTCTAGGATTCTCTTACCCCATACCATCCGCAAGTAATTGTGGATTATGCCGACTCTCATCAATTGTCGTTGTGCTGCATTCCACAGTTCATCTTCAGTTTCTGCATTTTCAATTTGTTCAAAGGTGTAACTTTGACGGGGATCTTGATGATGTTCCTTAAGAGATTTCTTGGCCCATTCTGGTATGGATTCAATAGAGGTGTGATCTTCTCTATAATGGGCGAAATTGAAACCTAGTTCTCTCCAAGTAATTATCTGATCGAGGAATGATTCAACAGGCTCTGGAAGACCCCACCAACCTGAACGAGAGCCTCGTCTACTAGGATCTATCATATTTGGATCCCAATCCTCGCGTTTGAGTATCTGCATGATTACTTCAATTGTTGAGAGGTGTCCAAAATGAAACCAAGGAGATAAACCACTAGCAGCGCAACGAACCAAATCATTCCTATCTGTGTGATATCTTCTAAGTCCATCCTCCATAAATCTGGCCAGACGAATGAGTGCACTCGAACGACCACCTTCGTAAGACTTGACCGCACTTACTGAATGATCTATTTCCAAGGCTGCTAAAGCAGTTTGGCCAATAGTACCACCTTGGCAAACCCGCCAAATCCATTCTAATGGTGTAGGTTCAATAGAGCTGGAACTCAATATTTCCTGATAATGTTCTTCGGTGATTGACAATGCATGTTCTGTTGGGATTGGATTCTCCAGGGGAATGTCCTCCCAATTTTGAATAAAGTGATCGTGCAAGTGTCTGCGGAAAGAATGAGCAGTTGGGAATGCTTTGTTTCCAATCGAGAGGGGGAGATATCCGTTACCATCAATTGCCTCGAATCTCACTTTGACTTTCTTCTTTGCAGATTCAACCACTTTCCTTGGATGATATGTTGGAAATAAATCTGTTACAACAATCGCTGCTTTTTCGGAAATTCTTTCCAATAAACCAGTGCCTGATTGGATGGGAGTGGATACCCACGGAATATATCGGATATCATGAGCCGAAAACTGTTGCTGATTTTCAAGCATACCTTGGATCATGAAAGTCAATATTCGATCACTAGCATATTGATGTCTGGTTGAAATTGCTTCCAAAACAATTAGTGGTTTTTTTAATTCAAATGACATCGAAATGGCATGTTGTAAACTAGGATTGTAATGTATACGACGGTTTGCAATCATCCAATATAGGACAAAATCGCCATTAGTATCGATGTCATGTTCATTGAGAACATGAATCCTATCTCCACTAATTGGTTTCATGAAATTAAGCCTCCCCACATAGATGAACGAGGTATGGATAATCCAATTTGGATGTGAAATCTATTGAAGATGTGAGTCCACTCGCTTCAAGCCCAGATTTGGCAAGAAGATACATTGCATCACTAATCCATCTCAATTCAGATAGCTCATCCAATTTGAAAAATCTAGCCGCAGATATTTCATCGAGATTAGGACGTAAATTATCGGTTGGAGAATACACTTGATAGGCTATAAACACGCATGGATTCGAATCTCTAAGTGCTTCTCTAATCCCAATTAAGCCGGTTATTGTACCAGTGAGGCCACATTCTTCGTATAGTTCTCTGATAACTGCATTCGCTGGCAATTCTCCTGGTTCTACGAAACCTTTCGGTAGACCCCAATGTCCCTGATGCAAACCCTGACCTTCCTGGACTAGCAATATCCCCCCATCTTGGACCACGATTGCTGCCACACCAAGGTCAGCATCTATCGTGCGCATGGCGAATTATCGTCAACCTACAGTTATAATGCGCTGTTTAGATGCAATCGTGACATTCAACATGTGTTTATCAACTAAAGTATGGTCGAATAAACAGCAGGGCGTGGAGATGTCACTCTGACTATTGCATCGGTTGACTTACACGTAGTTTCAGGTTGGGAGAATTAATGGCATCATCTTTGACTGGGCAAAAGGCACCTGACTTCACCTTGCCTACATCAGATGGCGAATCATTTAGTTTATCTGATTTAGATGGCGCATGGAAGGTTTTGTTCTTCTATGCTAGGGATGGATCTCCCACTTGCAAGAGAGGTTGTTTAACTTTCAAGGAACAATATGACTTGTTTCAATCATTGACACCACCTGTTGAAATTATCGGAATTAGTCAACAACCAACTAGAGATCATGAAGAATTCAAGCAGCAACTGGATTTACCATTTCCAATTCTTTCCGATGAAAATCGTGCTGTGGCTAATGCTTACGGTGTACCAATATTCCTGGGTAGATTTCCTGCCAAGTCATCATTTGTTATTGGTCCAGATCGCACAATTCACTATTGTTATGATTGGTTATTTAGACCACGACGACATGTTGCTAGAATTCTTGACTCATTGAGTACCGTAACTCAGGGGGCTTGAGGATGTCTTGGCAACAAGTCTTAGTCGATGCAGGCCTCACACCAAGAGAAGCAGAGGCTATTCTTATCCTCTCCGCAAACGAACGAATGCGGGCAAGTGAATTGGCGAAAGAACTTGGAACTACTCGCCTTGATGCGTACAATTCTCTTTCTCGTTTACAAGAAATTGGTATTGTCGTTGTTTCTGCAGAGAAACCTATGAAATTTAGTTGTGATTCTGTCGATGCAGTTATTCGTAAATTGATAGATATGCAGAGATTGAAACTCAAACGCACAGAGTCTGGATTAGCCGAATTAGAATCTGGAAATAGCCCGATGCAGAAAAAGGGTAAGAAGGAACAAGCGTCATCACTCGAACCCCGATTTGCAGTTTTAAAGGAAAGAGTACACATCTTCAATCGCATCAAAAAGATGGCTCTGGATGCTGAAGAAAGACTCGTGTTACTTCTCGGCCAATTCGGGATATTGCACCTGTGTAGATCTGATGCACTGGCGGAAGTCAATTCTGCTGCACAAAGAGGGGTTGTTGTCAACGTTCTTGCTCAACTAGATCGCCGTACTGTTAGATTCTTCAATGAGTTGGATGATTCAATAGGGGTGAGACACTCAGATGATGTCAGCTCTCTTGGTGCATTGATGGATCAATCTGAGGTCATTCAATTTTTACAGGTTGAAGAAAACCCAGTTGGAAGGGGGAGGGAAGATGCTGCATTAGTAATCGAATCAAATTCGTTTGCTGCGAACCAGTCTAATCTTGTTGAAGCTATCTGGGATGATGCGGTAGATTTTGATGTTGCGAAAGTCCGATTCACAGAGGAAAGAATCGTTGATCCTTTGCGATTGACTGTCGGAGAGGGATCATTTCTAGACACATTCAGAAACGCCTTGGGTCTATCTGGAGAATTACCTGATAAGGATACACCATTTGATCCACAGTCATTCCTTGCATCTGGTCACGAACTCAATGATGCTAGACTTGCATTACAAGGTGGGAAATTGGAGAATCTTCGGGCTCTGGGGATTGACATTGGTAGCATCCTAAGACAGGTTGGAAATAGGATCGGAAGGGAGTTGGCTTTCAGTCTACGTGCAATTGAGGGGCATGTGGAGTTCTTGAACGAGATGATGGATTGGTGGGAGCATGCAGGTTTGGGAGAACTGGATTATGAGTTAGACCCCACTTTTCATGTCAAAGTATATTTGCAAAAGCAAGAAAATGAATCCGACGATTCTTTGCCATTAGCTGAACTTGATGATGGAATTATTGGAGGTGTTCTCGAGACTCGTTATTCTGATGGGGACAACGTAACAATCCGCAGAGAGGATGGAGTGGATGGTGAATTTAGTAGATATTATCTAATTTTTCAAGAACATGATCTCATTGAAATGCAGGAGTGAACATGCGTCTACTGACATTCTTACGTTTCATGCGCCAGATTCTTAGGGATCGACCAGCTGATTTGGATTGGATTCAAAGGCAAGGTTTGTTGGCGGTTAAATTAACTCAAATTTTTGCTCTAAGGTCGGATATACTTAGCGATGAAAAATGTCAACAATTGCAAACTTTGTATCAAAATGCCTCACAAATTCCGGCAGAAGACGTATTCATTGGAATCGATAGGAAGGCGCCTATCGGATTTCGAGAGGCATTTGAATCCATAGATGAAACCCCACTGGCATCTGCATCCGTTGGTCAAGTCCATCGTGCTAAATTAAAATCCGGAGAAGATGTTGTTGTCAAAGTAATCAAAAATCAATCCGCAGATGAATTCAGAAGAGACGTCCGACGTATGAGAAGGTGGTTGCGAATCATTATGCTTGTATATCCGAAACTACGACGCGTTGGAAACCCAATAGCTCTGCTAAATCACGTTTCTGATTACACTACAAGAGAACTGGACTTGCGAAACGAGATAAAGGGGGCTGAAGAACTGAAAGAAATTCAAACGTCTATTTCTGATGATTTCCCTATGCCAAAGTTGAGATTCCCAAAATATTGGAAGGAATTATCAAATGAATATGTTCTTGTTTCAGAATACATTGAGGGTACTTCTCTTGAGAAAGGCATTGATGAAAAATCACTATCTTGGCAAACACTCCTCGATCTATTCAGAATACATGGTGCTTTTCTTTTTGGCGTGGGTACGTTCCATGGCGACTTGCATCCCGGCAATTGTATCATCGATAAGCAAGGTAATTTTGTATTCATTGATAATGGGGCGATATGTCATGCACCCAAAAAAATCAGTTTATCACTTTTCAACTTCTTTGACAATCTAGCCAAACGTGAATATGACGCCGCATATGAATCTTTGATGAAGATGTCTGACTCTGAACTTAGTGAAAAGAGAATTGTCAAATTTCGCAGGAAAATGGGAGAAATATATTCTGACTTTGAAACAAAATCTGTTGGGGAACAAAGTCTGACCCGAATTATGATGAAAACGGTAAGAGCCGCTGTTGAAATTGCAAAGGCTGACTTCGGTGAAGAGGCGTTTCCAATCATTCGAGCATTGATGTATATGGATGGCTTAGTTATTCGTACCCACCCCAATGTAAAATTGATCGAATCTATGGGGCCGTATTTGAAAGAATTTAGAACTGGTTTGAAAATACCAAGCCAATTTTAGATTAGATGAAAAACGCCCCCTTATAAGTCGTTCAATACCCTTTGAGTAATATGTCCGATGATGCAAAACCAAAGGTAATCATCGTTGGAGCCGGACCAGGTGGTCTAGCATCTGCATTGCTACTTGCTAAATCAGGCATAGATGTGACAATACTTGAGAAAGAAAATTTCGTTGGTGGCCGAACTCATGTTTGGGAAAAAGATGGTTTCAAATTCGATAATGGGCCTACCTTTTTCCACTTCCCTGAAATTATTGAAGAAATTTTTCAGGCAATAGGCAGAGATGCGCATAAGGACTTGGGATTGATACCAATTGATCCGAATTATCGCTTGGTTTTTGGAGCCGGGGGGCATATTGATGCCACCTGTGATTTGGAATTAATGACTGAAAGGGTTCGTGAGCTTTCTGGTGAAGTAAATGCAAAGGGTTTCCAAAAGTACATTGAAGACAATCGGAAAAAACTCAATCGAGCTAAATCAACTTTACAAACACCGTGGAATTCAATAACTAACGTATTCAGTAAAAGAGCATTCAGCGCTGCTACGGTACTAAGGCCATGGAGATCGGTGGCAACTGATCTCCAACGAATATTTCCCGATCCTAGAATCCGGTTAGCCATGAGTTTTCAGACAAAATATCTGGGCATGAGTCCATTTCATGCGCCCTCCTTATTCACAATTTTATCGTACCTAGAGTATGCCCATGGAGTATTTCACACAGAGGGGGGGCTAGGTGCAATATCTGAACGAATGGCAGATATTGCTAAAGAAATGGGTGTCAAAATACAGCTAGGAGAAAAGGTCGAAGAGATTGTCTTTGAAGGAAATAGTAAGAAGGTTTCAGGTGTAAGAACTGCACAAGGTGTTTACACTGCAGACAAAATTGTAGTGAATGCTGATTTTGCTACTGCGATGAAGGGTTTGGTTCCAGATAAAAGAAGGAGAAAATGGAGTAATAAAAAACTCGAGAAGAAGGGGTACTCCTGTTCAACATTCATGCTGTATCTGGGAATGGACAAATTGTATGATCAGCAACCACATCACCAGATATATGCTGCAAAGGACTACGAATCTAATCTTGATGCCATTGTTGGCGGAGATGTGCCTTGGGAGGACCCCTCGATATATGTGCAAAATGCTTGTGTGACGGATAATACATTGGCACCAGAAGGGAAATCGACACTGTATGTTCTGGTACCAGTACCCAATACAAAACATGATATTGATTGGAACTCAATGAAAATGGAATATCGTGACATTGTCATTCGACAGATGGAAAAACTAGGATTCGAGGATGTTGAAGAACACATTGTATCGGAAACTATTGTCACACCGGATGATTGGGGAGAAAGAAGTATCTACAGAGGAGCTGTTTTCAACCTCACACATAACATAACTCAAATGCTTTGGATGCGGCCAAATAATCGGTTTGAAGAATTTGAAAATGTATACATTGTTGGAGGAGGGACTCATCCAGGAAGTGGATTACCTACGATATATGAAAGTGGAAGAATATCAAGTAAACTAATTTGTGCAGATCTAGGTATTGTACCTGATTGGAATGGAGTAGATACTTGGTTCCCAACCGTTAGAAAACCGAAATCAATTAGGAAAATAAATGCAAATTGAGGTGTTATTATGTCAACCATGACCGTGTTATTCTGGATTTCAAGTATTCTTATACTCCCATTTTGGATGCTGATGTGGTTCTTGCCTAAGCATGAAATTACAGCGAAATTATTGGGTAATCCGTGGTATTGTATCGCCCCATTGACTGTGCCATATGTACTACTTGTAATACCAAACTTGCTGGATATTTTTCTGTTATTAGGAACACAAATGCCCACTCCAGAAATCGTCCTTGAGATGTTTGATGATGATACAACAATTATGCTCGCTTGGTTACACATGCTGGCTCTAGATACCTTAGCAGGCAGATGGATTTGGAAACGAATGAATACTACCGAAAAACCAATTTGGGTGTCAATGCCAACATTGCTGCTTTGCATGATGGTGGCTCCATTAGGAGTTCTACTAGGGATGTCAATTACTCACGAAATAGAAACGAAGAAACAGGAGATGACAGCATGATTTCGACAATGGGCATTATTGTAATTTTAGTAGCAGTTTGTACACTATTTGTATTCATTCTAGCAGTTCGAGAACTCAAGAGGAATCGCAATAGTTGGAAGCAAACAAATCCATGGGATTTCCGAGAAACTCCAATGACGACAAGAGGAAAAAGGAAGCAACCGAAGGTTGCCCCGTCGTCTCGAAAATTTCGCTAGAACCCTTCAACGCTATCGGTGTTATAATCGAATGTGCAACTTCCGTTACATGTATCATTTATGATACCAGTATTCAAGAAATCGCCAACCATTGAATTCACTTGGATAATGGGTGCAATCTCATTGTGTGCCTTACCTGCGTCCCCAATGGGTGGCGCAGCATTCGTTGATGGCATGTCAGCATAACCACCATCCCAGTAAACAATGGCTGAACCATTGATTGGACCATCGGCTACGGTAATTCCATAGGGCATTCGCATAGAACCATTCAGTAACGGAACACCTGCAGTCCGGGCTGAGCGATCAGCAGATAATCCTGGGACCTGAGCATCATTGACCGATATAGTCGACAAGAAATTGAATGATTGTATGTCATCACCATATCCTTCCTGAGAGAATCTCAGCCAGGTTTCAGCATCAGATGCATCCCACATCTGTTGGCAGACTGCAATCAACAACGCACGATCGTTTCTCTCTGTATATGCTTGAGATACTTTGAATGGATCTGAGAATCTGGCATAGTTGGTACTCCGTTCAATGAATGATGAAAAACCAGAGCCCCCAACCCACAGAGCCGCACGATCTATGTCAGGAGAAAACGCTGTAATACTTGCGCCATAGATCCCGCCCAATGAATAACCCATGTAGTGGACATCGGAACTATCTACAAGATTGGTACCATTGTGAAACATATCGGCCAAATCACTACATACGCCCTTGAAAGTTCTAGCCATAGCCATTTGATTGATTAGCATTTGTTGTAATCTATCAGATTGATGCTCGAAGTAGGATGGGTCTCCAAGGCCCATGAATATCGTATCCATATCGGCACCGGACCACCCAGCAATATCTGTAGAAATCATTGCAACCTGATACTCTTGAGCCCAACCAATTGTGTAGCCTTTTGTCGAACGTCCATCGCCTAGGAAACCATGTCCAAATACCACGAGAGGGGCACTCTCATTATTGTCAGCAATTATCTTCGGAATGACTAATGTGAAAGGAATCTCTGCGTTCTCTACAAATTGAGGGGTGCCATTTGCATCACGACTCAGTAGACTTGGAAGCACTTGACGTTCTACATATTGAGGGACCGTGTATGTACCTTCAATCAATCTGAAGTCAGAATCTGTATCATCAATCCAGTCCTCTTCTACATTTGTTACAGTGCAATTGATGCCACCGTCACCGAGGCGTTGCAAAGCATCTTCTCTCATTGATAGAGTTCCGCCAAGAATTGAATCCAGAGATGCTGTGTGAAAGGTCCATGCAGCCTTCAAATCTGCAACAGGGTGCCCTACCTTTTCCATTTCTTCGATTAACAAATTCAGTGACTCTCGACGATTCTCGACATCGATTGCGTTGGTCTCTACACCATCCAATATAGCTTGGAATGCATCCGATGGTGAAACACCCATACCTGAAATACCAACGCCATAATTTGTGTTAGGGTCTAATGAATTGAGAGTGCGAATGAATACTATTGTCTCGGATTCCGAATCTGCACGTGCATCAAGCTCAACCCAATGGGGTAACCTTTCACCAGTGTCTAAATTCAACAGAGTCGTCGAATGTCCAGTTTCTAAAGACTGGCCTATGTTGTATTGATCTGCGACACCTGTAAGATTAGGAAGAGTGCTAAAAGCAGTCATAATCTGAGTTGATGGGCTCATTCCATCTAACCTGTTTAATGAATCAATCTGAACATTTCCACCTTGGTTGGTCAGCGTTCCAGAGACTGGCAATGTGTTTGGTGCATAATCCACTCGCAACCCAGTTATTGTGGTGTTGTCATCTTTCAAGAATGCCGATGATGGGAATGGCAACATGCAATGAATTGGGTTGAGATTATCACATCCACTTGTGCTTTCAACATTAATCGTTTGAGCTGGTATTGGGTCAATGTCATCAGGCGTGACAATTTCTGAGGTGTCAGAATCGGAAGATTCCCCTCCCATACAACCTGGTAAAAGCATCATCAATACTAGTACAAATGCAACCTTTTGTCCGGACATAAAACACGCGAAGAGCCTTCGGATTATCAATGAGACCCTATGGGATGGTCATCAAAGAATCAGTGCTCCACATTCTGGGCAAGGCATGCCAGGAATATATGCTCCAGGCATGAATCCACATTCCGTACAAATGGAAAGGACATCATCGAACATGATTAGCGGTATAGTCCCACACATATGAATCCTAATGATTTCAAACGCAACTATATGGAGGGGTTACCTTGACAGGTAGGATGGGGCTGTTATGCGTTGGGGGACAAAATCTCTTTACCAATGAAAAAAGGGTTCGGTAAGACTGACCGAATCGACCAATGGTGGAAAGGTCCTGTAGCCATGGCCTCCTATCTGGGCCTGATGGTTGTTTACGCTACATGGAGAGGATTCATGGAGGCTGATTTCTGGATTTTCAGTGATTTCGGGCGTTCTGCTGGCGCCCAGACAATGGCAATTGAATCGAATCATAGTCACGTCTTGAGCCCGCTATTTAGTCCCCTTATCATTCCTGATGAACATAGTTGGATGCCTGAATCAATTTGGTGGCTTTCACCTGCAATGTTCATCCTGATATTTCCTGCTGGATTTCGTGGAACCTGCTACTATTACCGAAAAGCGTACTATCGGGCATTCTTCCAGCACCCAACAGCCTGTGCAGTAAGCAAACCGTGGAATGCCTACTCTGGTGAAACTGGTTTACTAATTTTTCAAAACCTACATCGATATTTCATGTATGCTGCATTAGCATACTTACCGATTTTATCCTATGATGTATGGCTATCAATCAATTTCCATGACCCAATAACTCATGCACACACATACGGAATCTCTGTTGGATCTCTGATTCTTCTTCTGAATGTATTCATGCTTACAGGGTATACTCTTGGTTGCCATGCTTTCAGACACGTTGTTGGAGGAGGTGCCAATGATTGGACCTCTTCTGGAATGGCTAAGTTGAAGTATAAACTATGGAAATTTAGCACCAAACTCAATGAGCATCACAAAGATTGGGCCTTGTACTCACTCTTTGTTGTGATGTTTGCAGATTTCTACGTTTACGCATGCACTGATCCGATTTTTGGTTGGACTGACATTGTCCTCTGGGGGGGTGCTTAGATTGACTGAAGAATATACAACTCATGAGTTCGATGTTGTAATTATTGGTGCTGGAGGTGCGGGGCTTAGAGCTGCGATAGAGGCCACTAGGTTAGGTGCATCAGTTGCAGTTGTTTGTAAATCGATGTTGGGTAAAGCCCATACAGTAATGGCAGAAGGTGGGGCAGCAGCAGCCTTAGCTAACAAGGACCCTCGAGATTCTTGGCAAACGCATTTTCGTGACACTATGAAAGGAGGCAAATATCTTGGCGATTGGAGAATGGCTGAGATTCATGCGAAAGAAAGTCCAGATCGGATTCGCGAACTAGAACAGTGGGGCGCTATCTTTGACAGAACACCTAATGGATTAACAAACCAACGAAATTTTGGTGGCCATACATATCCTCGACTGGCACACATAGGAGATGCTACTGGATTGGAATTGATTCGTACTCTCCAAGAGAGAGGCATACATACCGGAATGGAAGTATTCATGGAATATACTGTACGCCATTTGTTCAAGACCGAGGGGCGAGTCTCGGGCTGTTTTGCTTACAATCGCGTTGACGGTTCTCTGCATGTTTTCAAGGCCAAAACAACCGTTCTTGCAACTGGAGGGATTACACGTTGTTGGGCCGTATGTTCAGGGTCTTGGGAATATACTGGAGAAGGTCATGCCCTTGCATATTGGGCTGGAGCAGAAATGGGGGACATGGAGTTTGTACAATTTCATCCGACCGGTATGATCTGGCCACCTAGCGTACGTGGAATTCTCGTTACAGAAGGTGTCCGTGGAGAGGGTGGTATGCTTACTAATTCAGAAGGAGAGAGATTTATGTTCAACTACGTTCCAGAAATGTATCGGGAAGAATTCGCAGATACAGAAGATGAAGCAATGGATTGGGTGAACTCAATTGTCGCTGATGAGACGCCCACTGCTCGTCGTCCCCCTGAACTTCTAACAAGAGATGTTGTTGCCAAGGCAATTAATTCCGAACGAGAAGCTGGTCGTGCCTCCAAACATGGTGGAGCCTACCTAAATATCTCATGGAGACCTGAGGAGCAAGTGAAGAAAAAATTACCAGGTATGTATCATCAATTCATGGAACTTGCTGCAGTCGATATTACCAAAGAACCAATGGAAGTTGGACCCACTGCTCACTATGTGATGGGCGGAGTCAAAGTCGACCCCGTGACGCAGGAATCCACTGTGCCTGGATTGTTTGCAGCAGGTGAAGCCGCAACTGGTTTGCATGGTGCCAACCGACTAGGTGGTAATTCATTATCAGATTTGATTACATTTGGAAAGCGAGCAGGGCAGTATGCCGCTGAAGCCGCTGCTGAAATTGATGGGTTCGCAGATTTGGATGAAGATGAAATCTCTAAAGTGATTGCAGAAACACTTGCTCCCCTTTCCCGTAATGATGGAGAAAACCCTGCCAAAGTGGTCGAAGATTTACGGGATATGATGCAAGAAAAAGTTGGAATTATACGACAGGGTCATCAATTAAAAGAAGCGCTTGAGGATTTAGAAAAATTCCGAGAAAGGGAAGCTACTACTTCCCCTGGTGGAAGCCGTATTTACAACCCAGGATGGCATCAAGCTTTGGAGATAGGTGCAATGATTGATATCAGCAAAATGTGTGCCCTTGCAGCACTAGCAAGAGAAGAAAGTCGCGGTGGCCACACACGTCTGGATTTCCCTTCACCTGACTACAAACATTGGGGTAAAATAAACAGTGTGATTATAATGAATAGTTCTGGAGAAATGGAAATGACTCACAGAAAGTATCCACCAATTCCTGCTCGCCTGAAAGAATTATTGGATGCTGAAGATTTGCACGAGGAGGAAGAGTGACATGACTGAAGATGTGACATTCCGAATTTTCCGTGGCGAACCGAATGAAGACGGGAATCCAGTTGGGGAGATGGTAGATTACACTGTAGAGATGGATGAGGGAATGGTTGTTCTTGATGTCGTTCACAAAATTCAAGCCGAACACGCACCAGATATTTCTTGCAGGTGGAATTGTAAGGCTGGAAAGTGTGGATCTTGCAGTGCTGAAGTCAATGGTAAACCGCGATTAATGTGCATGACTCGTATGGAAGAAATAATGGAAGAAACTCCTGAAAATACACCTGTTGTTGTAAAGCCGATGCAAGCATTCCCGCTAACTAAGGACCTTGTGACAGATTTACAATGGGCCTATGACCTGAATAAAACCATACCACCGTTAAACGGCCCTGATGAAATGGATTGGGAATTTGATCAAAAAGAAGCAGATCGTGTGCAAGAGTTCCGGGCTTGCATTGAATGCATGCTCTGTGTAAACACTTGTCACGTAATGCGTGAACATCAACTGTTTGATGAGTTTGCAGGCCCAAGATTCTTTGTTCGTCTAGCCAATCTTGAGATGCACCCTATGGACCAAGATAATCGATTAGAATTAATCAAAGATGATTATGGACTAGGGTACTGTAACATCACTCGTTGCTGTACAGAAGTATGCCCTGCTGGCATCAATATTACAGACAACGCAATCATTCCACTCAAAGAAAGAGTCATCACTGAATATTATGACCCAATTGCAATACTAGCAAAGAAAATTGGGTTGCGAAAATAGATTTAATTGGAAACAAAAAAAACCGCCCGAGGCACGTTGTGCCTCGGACGGATTTGTGTGTCATCTTGTGTTTGGTTGACCTTGCTAAGAACTGTTCAAAGATGCTCAACGCGTTGCTTTTTCACGTTTGCTTTCTTGATCTTCTTACCCTGTAGCCACGCTGGTGCGGAAGCTGGTGGGTCTACCATTGTTACCGAACCTGTGAACACGTGTACACGCTTGGTACCGCGCTCTCTCAGGTGGATTTCAGTGTGGCCACGAGTGGCCGCCTTCAAAGCCGCGCCACGTGGTTGACGGCTTGCGAAGACTTGTGCTGTGTCTTTACCGCCCTGCATTAGGACGAAATATTTCTTATCAGACATTTTGGATAACCTCCGGTACCAAGTAAATTGGTTAGGTATATAGTATTTATGCCGAAAAACCGCTATACTGCGCTACATATAGGGCGCAGCACACCTT
>MDTG01069648.1_pt1 | contig 24385 bp, 17 predicted proteins | sample 811421 | NCBI WGS metagenome assembly MDTG01 (sample SAMN05326645, study PRJNA326480) | marine metagenome | isolation source: seawater | place: Pacific Ocean: South East | collected 2011 | reverse complement strand
CGGCAAGGAAGGCGTGATCACCGTCGACGAGAGCAAGGGTCTCGAATTCGAGCTCGAAACCGTCGAAGGCATGCAGTTCGACCGCGGCTACCTCTCGCCCTACTTCGTCACCAATCCGGAGAAGATGACGGTCGAGCTGGAAAACCCCTACATCCTGATCCACGAGAAGAAGCTTTCCAACCTGCAGGCCATGCTGCCCGTGCTGGAAGCCGTGGTGCAGGCCGGGCGTCCGCTCCTCATCATCGCCGAAGACATCGAAGGCGAAGCGCTGGCTACCCTCGTTGTCAACAAGCTGCGCGGCGGTCTGAAGGTTGCTGCCGTGAAGGCACCGGGCTTCGGCGATCGTCGCAAGGCCATGCTGCAGGATATCGCCATCCTAACGAACGGCGAGATGATCTCCGAAGATCTCGGCATCAAGCTGGAGAACGTCGGCCTGTCGATGCTGGGTGAAGCCAAGAGCGTCACCATCGACAAGGACAACACGACGATCGTCGACGGCGCCGGTGACGGCGAAGCCATCAAGGCCCGCGTCGAGCAGATCCGTGCGCAGATCGAAACGACCTCGTCCGACTACGACAAGGAAAAGCTGCAGGAACGCCTCGCCAAGCTTGCTGGCGGCGTTGCCGTGATCAAGGTCGGCGGTGCCACCGAAGTCGAAGTGAAGGAGCGCAAGGACCGTGTGGACGATGCGCTGCACGCCACCCGCGCTGCCGTGGAAGAAGGCATCGTTCCGGGCGGCGGTACCGCGCTGCTCTACGCCACCAAGGCGCTGGAAGGCGTTTCGGGCGCGAACGATGACCAGACCCGCGGCGTCGACATCGTGCGCCGTGCTCTGCAGGCCCCGATCCGTCAGATCGCCCAGAACGCTGGCCACGACGGCGCTGTCGTCGCAGGCAAGCTGATCGACGGCAATGACGAGACTATGGGCTTCAACGCTGCCACCGACACCTACGAAAACCTGGTGGCTGCCGGCGTGATCGACCCGACCAAGGTCGTGCGCACTGCCCTGCAGGATGCAGCTTCGGTTGCCGGCCTGCTGATCACCACCGAAGCGGCTATCTCGGAAATCCCCGAAGACAAGCCCGCTGGCGGCGGCGGCATGCCCGACATGGGCGGCATGGGCGGCATGGGCTTCTAAGCCTGACCCCCACCGTCATACCGACGAACAGAAACGGGGCCGGGAGGAGCAATCCTTCCGGCCCTTTTCTTTGCCCTCTCCGGCTGCGCATTTGACAAGCCTGCCGCGTTCGCGTCCTCTGGGGCCACACAGGGGGGCACAGGACATGGACACAGGCAAAAGGCCGCCGCGCGCCATCGGCCTTGGCGGAGCCGTGCTGCTGAATCTCAACGGCGTGGTGGGAGCCGGGATCTTTGCGCTGCCCGCGCTGCTGTATGCCGGTGCCGGCAGCCTTGCCCCACTGGCCATACTTGCCTTCGCATTGCTGACCGCGACCACGCTGGGCGTTTTCGGCAAGCTGAGCACGCTGTTCGAACAGTCTGGCGGCCCGCAGCTTTACGTGGAAACCGCCTTCGGCCGTTTCGCCGGGTTCGAGGCCGGATGGTGCATGCTGGGCGCGAATATCGCGGCGCGGGCGGCGAACTTCCATGTCATCGTGTCCTACCTCGCCGCGATTTTCCCGGTGTTCGGTGATCCCGTGCTGCGGCTGCTGACGATCCTCGCGCTGATCGTCATGTTTTCCGCCCTCGCAATCTGGGGCACCCGGCGATCCATCGGCGCCCTGTGGGCAGGCACCGCGCTGAAGATAACCCCGATCCTGCTACTCTGCTTCGCGGGACTGCTGGTGAACGGGCTGCCGTCGACTTACGTCGCACCGCAGTTCAGCGAAGTGGAAGCGACCGCGCTGCTGCTGGCCTATGCCTTCTCCGGTGGGGGCGTGGCCACGATATCGGCGGGGGAGACGAAGAACCCGCATCGCACCGTGTTCCTCTCGATGTACATCAATCTTGCCATCGTCGCCGCGCTCTATGCGCTGGTGCTGCTGGCCTACGTCGCCATCGCGCCCGAGGCGGCCAGTGTCGACACGCCGCTGGCGGCGGCGGGGGAAACCGTGTTCGGATCGTGGGGCGGCAGCCTGATCGCGGTCGCCGCCATCTTCTCCATCGGGACCGGGCAACTGGGCTATTTCGTGACCATGCCCCGCCTGCTTTACGGCATGGGCCGACGCGGCCTCCTGCCTGCCCGCTTCGCCCGCCTGTCGGCTCGTTTCGAGACGCCCTGGTTCGCCATTTCCATTTACGCCGCGGTTGTCGCCTTGCTTGCCCTCACGGGCACATTCCAGTCGCTGGCCACCCTCCTGGTGGCTGCAGAGACGCTGGTGATCGTCGCTTCGATCGTCGCGTTCGCCGTCATCTGGCGGCGCAATGTCGGCGAAATCGCCGGGGAACTCGGCCCCGGATGGGTGGCCATTGTCGCCTCTGCACTGGTCTTCAACCTGTGGCTTCTGGCGCAAGTCCCGTGGAGCGCCGCCCTGCCGACGCTCGGCATCCTGGCAGCGGGCGGGATCGCGTACCTGCTGGCCCGCCGGTCCGGCACCGACGTGGAGGCGATCCGCGTCCGACAGGTGTGAAGAGGATACGGAAGACAAGCCGGGACCACCGGCTTGCCTTCCGCCATTCCCCGCCGTCCTAGAACCGCGCGCTCATCCTGACCCAGGCATCGCGGCCGGGACCGGGCAACCGCTCTGTGACAGGCACATCGGAAGCACCCACCCGGCTGCGGCCGGAAAGGTGCGGCTGGTAGTATGCATCGAACAGGTTCTCGACACCGGCCTCCAGCATGACGCCTTCGACAAGGCGATACCGCCCGAACACGCCGACGACCGCGTAGCCATCGCTCGGCTGCTCGTCGTTCGAGACGGAGACCCTGCCTTGGCCGGATGCCGCGAACAGCTCCGTTCCGAAGGAGAAGCGATCCTCGCTCCACACCGCGGACAGGCGCAGGTTCGCAGGAGGAATGCGGTAGAGATCGTCGTCGATATCCCGGCGACGCGCGCGCACGAAGCTGGCCGTGCCGGCAATCTCCAGTCGATCGACGGGTCGAAGCGCGAAGTCCAGATCGGCCCCGATCAGCTCCGCATCCGTGTTGTCGAAACGCAGGGGAGTGGGATCGCCGTTCATCGCGGCAACCATCTCCACCGGGCTGTCGACCACGCCGACGGTATCATCGTAAGGCACGCCCTGGATGAAGTTGTCGACGCGCCGATAGTAGACCGTCGGTCTTATCGAGAATCCGTCAGCGGCGAGATCGAAGCCTGCCTCTGCTATGAGGGCGGTCTCTGGTTCGAGGTCGAGGTTGCCGACATAGATGTTGCCGTCCGCCAGGCCGAAGCTGGCCTCGGTCGGCAGCCAGCCGAAGCGTTCCAGTAGGCTCGGTACGCGCTCCTTGCGCGCCAGTGTCAGGCGCGGCGTGATCGCTTCCATGGGAACCCAGAAGCGCGCCACCGCGTCCACCGTCGTGACCTGGCGCTCCCGGTCCGCTGCCGAGAAAGCCGCCGCCAGCGTGCGCGGCCCCATGGGTACGGCAGCGCCCAGTTGTGGAATGCCCGCCGATTGCTCCGTCCTGTCGATCCGCGCGCCCAGCTCGAACCGGGCCGCTCCGGCGGAGCCGCGCCATTGCACGAATGCGCCATACCTGTCGGACTGCAAATCGGGCTGCGCCTCGGTGAAGAAGGCCGCATTTGTCGGGTTGGTGATCGTGACGAACTTCTCGACCAGTTCCACGTCACCGCCGACCTGCAGGTAGGATGCCTGCGATCCGAAGCGCAGCGAAGCCTCGGCCGTCGTGGTGTCGGCATCGGCAAAGGTGGCCCGTGCCATCATCGCCGGAGCGGCGGGAAGGCGCGTCGTCTGGTTGTCCATCAAGTGACGCACGGCGACGTGCCCGAGGCGCAGGTCAAGTGTCACCTTCGGGACAACCTCGCCGGTGTATCCGCCTTGCAGGAAGTCGGTGTCGAAATAGACGATATCGAGCGCGAAGGGCGGATTGCCGGTCGTGTCTGTCTCGCTGCGCCGGTATTCGAGGAACACTTCGCCATCGCCGATGCGGTAACCAGCGTGCGCGCCATAGAGGTCTCGCTCGAAAGACGTCCCTCCGGCCGTACCGCCAGGGAAATCGTAGTCCTCACCCTCCTCGCGGCTGCCGATGACGCCCAAGCGCCAGTTGCCTGACGCGAGGCCGAGCATGGCGCCCACGGCATAGCTGTCGTCCACGCTTCGATATTGCGCCGCGAAGTGTGCCTGCGGCTCCAGGCTGCTGCCTTGCGCGAACCGGGCCTGCACAAGCTGCGCATCCGTGGCGCCGGCGAGCGAAGGGCCCTGCGATACCGGCGCAACGCCGCGAGCGACAAGGACGCGATCCACCAGCACGGAGGGCGCATAGTGCAGCGGCGGGTCCATCGCGTTGGGTCCGCCTGTTGCGAAACGCTGGCCATTGATGCGGCCCAGCACGCGCTCCCCCGTCAGTCCTCGGTATGACAGCTGGCCCGACAGGGCACCATTGCCGACCAGCGCACCACCGGGAATTCGGGCGGCGATGGCGGCCGTGTCTGCCGGCAGGGCAATACCCGGCGGAGGGGCAAGTTCGTCGGCCATTTCGGTGGTTCGCCGCTTGCCCGTGACAAGGATGAGATCGGCCAGCGCCGCGTCCTGTTCGGCACCGGCGTTCGGTTCATTCGCATGGGCCGCTACCGGCGCGCATACGAGCGAACAGGCAGCGCCGAGCGCCGCCTTCGTAAAGGTTTTCATGAATATCTCCGTTTGTCTGAATGTGATGGAATTCAGACGCGGGAGGGTGGCCCCGTGGCGAGATAGGCACGAATGGCCTCCAGCGAGGGGGCCGGATGCTCCGGAGCGGAGGCGAAAACCGCAGGCGGGGCGGCAACGCGCGCCAGACTGGGCGGCTGTTGCGCTAGCGTGGGGCCACAGGCACTGCAACATGGATTGGCGGTGTTGTCGCCCTCGTGGCCGTCATGACCGGACGGAGCTTCCTCCTCGCCCATCGACATGTGATGCATTCCCGATCCGTGCTCCATTGCCGCGGGCTCCGTGGCAGATACTCGCTCGTCCATCGAAAGGCAGCACGGCGCACCGACCGCCAGGCGGACAGCCAGCGAGACAAGCAGCATGACTTGCAGGACCAAGGGCAATTGGCGGTGCATCGTTGCGAAGCGCCCTAAGGTGCAGCCGGTAGATGTCAATTATTGGCGGGCGGTGGCATCGGGCGCGGTCCAGATCGCGGCGGCTCCCTGCCTGGCCGTTATTCGCCCGGCGTCGGCGTGCCCGGGTTCACCTGAGCTTCGAACTCGGGAACGGCGCGCGCTTCGGCCTCGGCCTGCGTCGCGGCGATGCCGTTTGCGTCGATATCGTTCAGCAGCCAGCGCATCTCGTCGATCTCGCGGCGCTGGGCGCGGATGATGTCGTTCGCCAGCTTGCGCACGCGCACGTCTTCGATCCCGGCGCGCTCACTGGTCATGATCGCGATGGAGTGGTGCGGGATCATGGCCGACATGTAGTCGCTGTCGTCGATCGTGGTCTGGCTGCGCACGAGGAACAGAGAGAGCGCGAATGTCACCACGGCCACGCCGATGATGAACCAGTTCTTCGCCTTGTTCTTGTACATGCCCCACATGAAAGCCAGCATGACCACGGCCATCACCGCGCCCATCACGAACATCATCCAGAAGCGCGTCTCGCTCCAGAAGACATGGTCGATCACGTAGGTGTTGAGATACATCAGCCCCAGCATGATGAGCGTGGAGGTGCCCACCATCGCCATGAAGCGCTTGTAGTTTCCTTCGTTCTGCATTGTGCCTCCTTCCGCTGCCCTTAACGCTTCGCCTTTGCGAAAAGGTCCACCAGCTCCCCGAACTTGGCGCGCTGTTCCTCTTCATCGCCGGAGGCGATGGCCTCTGCCACGCAGTGCGAGGCGTGGGTCTTGAGGATCTCGTCCTCGGCCTTGGCGAGCGCGGCTTTCACCGCCTGGATCTGGTGCAGGATGTCGATGCAGTAGCGATCCTGTTCCACCATGGCGCGCACGCCGCGCACTTGCCCTTCGATCCGGCCGAGGCGGTTTATCAGTGACTTGGTTTGCTGAACCACGTTTTCTCGTCCCCTTGAAATACCCCCCTAGGGTATGTAGTTGGGGCGCATGAAACAACCCCTGATTTCCCGGCCCCTCATCTCCCGGCGAGGCCTGCTGGGCACCGGCGCGCTGGCAGCCGCCGGCCTCGCCATTCCCTCGTGGGCGCGCGGACAGTCGCTCACCCATGCGCGGCAGGGCTTCGGTGAGCTTTCGGGCGACACGATCGACCTTTCCATCGGCAACCACCACTTCAGCACCGGCGGGCGAAGCGGCCATGCCATTGCCGTCAACGGCACGGTTCCCGGCCCCCTGATCCGCCTGCGCGAAGGGCAGGACGTGACGCTGAACGTCACCAACAACCTGGACGAGGACAGCTCGATCCACTGGCACGGCCTGCTGCTGCCGTTCCAGTTCGACGGCGTGCCCGGCGTCAGCTTTCCCGGCATCCGTCCGGGCGAGACGTTCACCTACCGCTTTCCCGTGCGCCAGACCGGCACCTACTGGTGGCATAGCCATTCCGGACTGCAGGAACAGGCGGGGCATTACGGCCCCATCGTGATCGAGGGCGAGCACGCCCACCACATGCCGGACCCGCGCTATGACCGTGACTACGTTGTCCTGCTGAGCGAGTTCACCCCGCGCCACCCGCACGAGATCGCGCGGATGCTCCAGGTGGGCGAACACTACTTCAACCGCCAGATGATGACAGTCGGCAGCGGCGAGATGAGCCTTGAGGATCGCCTGATGTGGGGCGCAATGCGGATGAACCCGCGCGATATCTCGGACGTGACGGGCGCGACCTACACCTTCCTCGTCAACGGACACGGCCCCGCTGACGATCTCGAATTCCTGTTCGAGCCGGGCGAGCGCGTGCGCCTGCGCATCATCAACGGGTCCGCCATGACGTTCTTCAACGTGCGCATTCCCGGCGTGGAAATGACCGTGATCGCCGCCGACGGGCAGGAGGTGGACCCGGTGCCGGTGGACGAGTTCCAGATCGGCGTTGCCGAGACATACGACGTGATTGTCGAGCCCACCGATGGCAGCCACGCTTTCGTGGCAGAGGCGATGGACCGCTCCGGCATGGGGATCGCCAGCCTCACCTCGCATGCGGGCCACAAGGCCGAAGCCCCACCGCTGCGCGAGCCGGTGACGCTGACCATGGCCGACATGGGCATGGGCGGGATGGACCATTCGGGCCACGGAAACATGGAGGGTATGGACCACGGCACCACCGATTCAGGTGGCGGCATGGATCACTCCATGCGCGACACCTCGCTGCTGCCGCCCGACGTAAAGGTCGGCCCCGGCGTCGACATGGTTGCCCCCATGCCAATAGACCGGATGGACTTTCCCGGCCTCGGCCTCGACGCCGTCGACCACCGCGTGCTGCGCTATACCGACCTTAAGGCGAAGAACGCCAACCCGCACCGGATGCCCACGCGCAGCATGGAAATCCATCTCACCGGCAACATGGAACGCTACATGTGGTCGTTCGACGGCAAGCAGTTCAGCGCCGTCACCGACGATCCGATCCGCTTCGGTTATGACGAGCGCGTGCGGGTGAAGCTGGTGAACGACACCATGATGGCGCACCCCATCCACCTGCACGGCCACTTTTTCGAACTGGTGAACGGCGCGGGCATGATGAACCAGCCTTTGAAGCACACCGTGATCGTGCAGCCGGGCGGTACGGCGACGTTCGACCTTACAGCGAACGAGCCGGGCGACTGGGCCTTCCACTGCCACCTGCTCTACCACATGCACGCAGGCATGATGCAGACGGTGACAGTACGCCCCTTCCCTGAAGAGGGAGACGCCTGATGCGCGCTCTGCTCTTCGCGACCGCCGCGCTGATCGCCGCACCCGCCGCCGCGCAGGACCATTCCGCGCACGAAGGCCACGACGTCCCGGCGCAGGAAGACCATTCCTCGCACGGCGAAATGGACCACTCGCAGCACGAAGGGATGGACCACTCGTCCATGAACCACGGCGAGATGGATCACTCCGAGATGGACCACGGCGAGATGGACCATTCGCAGATGGACCATTCCCAGATGGACCATGGCGACATGAAAATCCCCGAAGGACCGCCTCCGCCGCGCGCTTTCGAGGGGCCTGCTCACGCCGCCGAACTGTTCTTCGACCGCGAACGCATGGCCGCCGCCCGCGCATACAACCACGTCTCCCACGGCAACATGACCACCGGCACGGTGCTGGCCGAACGGCTGGAAGCGCGGCTTTCTGACGGGCACGACGCCTACCTGTGGGACGTCAGCGCATGGTACGGCACGTCCGTCGACAAGGTCGTATTCAAGACCGAAGGGGAAGGGGAACTTGACGGCGGCGCCGTGGAGGATGCCGAGATGCAGGTGTTGTGGGGCCACGCCATCGGCCCGTTCATCGATTTGCAGGCCGGGGTGCGCTTGGACGTGGAGCCGGAAACCACGGCCCACCTCGCCGTGGGCGTTGCGGGCCTTGCGCCCTACATGATCCATTTCGATGCCGCGGCCTTCGTGTCCGACGAAGGTGACATCACTGCGCGGATCGAGGCCGAGCATGACATGAAGTTCACGCAGAAGCTGATCCTGCAACCGCGCATCGAGGCGGAACTGTCTGCGCAGGACATTCCCGAACGCGGCGTGGGCGCGGGCTTGTCGAAGGTCGAGGTGGGCGCCCGGTTGCGCTACGAATTCGTGCCCGAATTCGCCCCCTACATCGGCGTGGAATACGAAGCGGCGACCGGGCAGACGGCGGACTACATCCGCGCCGCCGGGGAAGACCCCGACGGCGTGGCCGTGCTGCTTGGCCTGCGTTTCTGGTTCTAGATAGCCAAGGCTGGGGCGCTACCCGCCCATCCTGCTTTCCTCGACCGCTTCCAGTACGTCCTCGCTCCAGATGACCGGATACTGCGTCTGCGGGTTGAACACGCCGTCCTGGAAGCTGGCAGCTTCCGCCGCCGCGATCTCGGCAGCGGTCAGGTGCTCGCTCGGCTCCAGCGCGAAGACGTCGATCCCGCGCGCGATCTCCGTCGCGTAGATGCGCCCGTTGTACCAGTAGGCCGACCAGTAACCGCCGGTGACGAGCTGGTCCTTGTCGATCGGTCCACGGTCGAAAAAGGCGATTTCGTAAGGGTTCGCCGGATCGGTGAAGTCGATCACGGAAACCCCGCCCTGGTACCACGCCTGGACAAAGATATTGCGCCCCGGGACGGGAATGATCGAGCCATTGTGCGCGACGCAGTTCTCGGTGTCGCCCTGCGGTGCGGGCAGCTTGAAGGTGCCGCGATATTCCAGCTCGCCGTCCTCGATGGCGTAGAAGGCGTTGGCGCCCCATTCACGCGGGTCGCTGGCCTGGCAGCGCGGACGACCGCCGCCGCCCCATTCGTCGGTGAACAGCACGATGTCGCCGGTGTTGTTGAACGTGGCCGAGTGCCAGTAGGCGAAACCGGGATCGACCACCTCATCCATGCGGACAGGGTTCATCGGGTCGGAGATGTCGAAGATGATGCCGTTGCCAGAACACGCGCCCGCCGCGATGTTGCGCGCCGGGAACACGGTGATGTCGTGGCACTGGTCGGTGCGGCGGGTGTCCTGCGTCTGCTCGCCGTGATCCCCGCCCAGCCACAGGCCGGCAAGGCGCCCGGTTTCCGGATCGGCGAAAACGCGCGGGCTGGAGACGATGCGCGCGTCGCCCGGATTGGCGAGCGGGATCTCGATCACGTCGATACTGAACAGCGCCGTGCGCTCGTCGCCCGGCACGTCGCCGATGCAGAATTCCAGTTCCTCGGTCTCGCGCACGGAGCCGGTGCCCGAGTTGTAGACGATCAGGCTCGTATCGGTCTCGGTGACGATGGAGTGGGTGTGACTGCCCCGGCAGGTCTGCACCTGGCCGACCTGGCGCGGGCGGGTGACATCGGAAATGTCGAAGATGCGAAGACCGCGGAAGCGCTCCTCGCTCACGCGGTCGGTCACGCCCTCAAGGCCGCAATCGGTGCGGCCCCGCGTTTCCTCCACGCTCATGATCAGCAGGTCGCCCGCGATGGACACGTCGCCCTGGCCGCCGGGGCACACCACGGAGCTGACCAGTTGCGGCACGCCATCGGCGCCGAGGCGATAGGAGTTGAAGCCGTGATAGTTGCCCGCCACCATCAGGTCGCCGGAGAAGGCAATGTCGGTGTTGGCAAAGTCCAGCAGGCCGCCACGCTCGGCAAAGCGGGGCTCGGCTTCCTCTTCGTCTTCATCGCGCGGGTCGGCAGACGCCATCGCTTGGCCCCCATGCCCGGCGTGCCCGGCGTGCCCGGCGTGCTGGGAATGGTCCATTTCGCCGGCTTCTTCGGTGGTTTCAGCTTCCTCTTCTTCGGCATCGATGCGCGGGCGCAGGGATGCCGGGTTTTCGGGGTCGAAGAAACCGGCAGGCTTGCGCAGGAATGCGACGTGGCGAAGGTTGCTGATCGCCTCGCCCGCATCGAACACGCCTGCGGCCAGCGTGGCGCGCGGATCGTCCGACAGGCTGGCGAGAAAAGCGTTCATCCGCTCGATCTCGGCATTCTGGTCGTTCACCACTTCACTGGTGAATTCGTACATCACCGGGTCCGCCGCCGTGCCCCGCTGGTTGTGCAGTTCGTTCACCATGGTGATCGCGCCCTGGTGGTGGCGCACCATCAGTTCGAGGAAATAGCGGTCGAAATTGGTGCCGCGCGCGGCGGCCAGCGCCTCGAGCTGTTCGGGGGTGGCCATGCCTTCCATGCCGGAATGGGCGGCGTGGCCCATCCCTGCCATTTCCATCAGCTCGCCGCGCTCGGTAAGCCAGCTTTCCATAAATTCGATCTCGTCTTCCTGCGAGGCGTCGATGCGCCGGGCGACGGCCAGCACTTCCGGCGTGTTGGTGCGGTCTGCCACCAGGGCGGCCATGTCGACCGCCTGCTGGTGGTGCACGATCATGCCCTGCATGAAAGCAACGTCCGCCGGGGAATAGCCGTTGCGCGCCAGCTGCGTCGCCTCCTCCTCGCTCAGCGTGCGCGGTTCTGCCCCGATGGGGCCGGGCTGCACGATGGACACGTCCTGCGCGGCGACGCCGGTGGCACTGGCAAGCAGGAGGGCGGCGAGCGAGACGCCCGCAGCGAAGCGGTTGCGATCATTCATGTAAAAGCGATTCCCGGGACTGGTTTCATTCGCACCCATAGGGACCGGAAACACCGCCCGCGTCAAGCGTGGACATTGGCCCATGCAGGGCGGCGGGTGCCACTTGCCGGGCAAGGCGCATGGCGATAGCTTGCCCTTACGGAGCAACGAGGGGAGAATTGCATGATGCGCAATGCCATCATCGCCGGCGCCCTGCTGATCGGCCTGGCGGCCTGCGGCAGCGAGACGGAGCCTGTCGAAAGCGAAAATGCCAGCTATTCCGCACGCCAGTACATGCAGGCCGTCAACGACATTGCGCGCATCGACGACAGGGAGTTCGACGAGACACGGCAGCCCGCCGAGTTGCTGGCCTTCGCGCAGATCGACAAGGGCGAGGTCGTCGGCGACTACATCATGGGCGGCGGATACCTCACCCGCCTGCTGGCGACAGCCGTGGGCGCAAACGGCAAGGTTTACGCGTTCCAGCCGGAGGAATTCATCGCCTTCCGGCCAGAATACGCGGAGGAGCAGGATGCCGCTGTCGCTCCCTACGCCGATAACGATGGCAACCCGGTCAACGTCTTCCCCCTGCGCGGCCCGATTGCGCAGCCGGGCTGGCCCGAACCGCTCGATACCATCATCACGGTAATGAACTTCCACGACCTCTACCTGACCGATTTTCCCGATGGCACAGCGGACGAGGCGGTGCAGATGCTTTACGATTCCCTGAAGCCCGGCGGCACGCTTGTGGTGGTCGATCACCGGGCGGTCGAAGGCGGTGGCGTCGAAGCGGCCAACACCGTGCACCGGATGGACAGCCGGCTGGCGCTCGACGCCCTGACCGGCGTGGGCTTCGAGCTGGAAGAGGAATCAGACCTTTACGCCCGGCCCGACGACCCGCGCACCGCCAACGTCTTCGACGATTCCATTCGCGGCATGACGGACCAGTTCGCCTGGCGGCTGAAAAAGCCCGAATAGGAGCGGTTTTGCGGCACCAAATGGGCTGTTGCCCGTTCCCTTGAGAGAACACCAATTGGCAGGAGAGAACCCACATGAAAGTTCCGCACAAGGCCCATGTCGCGCTGGTCGATGGAGAGCGTTTCGTGCTGCTGCGCAACGACGGACAGATTTTCGAGCCAAAGCTGTCCAAGGTGGCCGAACCCGATCTCGATGCCACCAATTTCAGCGCCGGCGTAAAGCACCAGGACAGCGGCAGCCAGATGAGCGGCAACACCGATCTCAACGAACTGGCCCACGGTGCCGCCGCGGCGGAATGGCTCAACAGCAAGGCGATTGCGGGCGAATTCGAGGAACTCGTGGTGATCGCCGATCCCAAGACCCTTGGCGAAATGCGCAGGCACTATCACGTCGAACTGGAAAAGCGCCTCGTTGGTGAACTTGACAAGGCCCTGACGCACGAACCGCTCGACCGCATCGAAAAGGTGCTCGCCAACGCCTGATTTTTCGCCTTTTTTGCGCCGCAATCGGCGATTCAGGCTCATCACGTCGTCAATCCCGCGCGATTCATCGCGCGGGATTCGCCAGCAGTTGTGATATTAAGCAATTAATAAGCACGTTTCTGGCAGCGTGAGACATATGAACAGATCGGCACTTACTCGTATTGTTGCGCCGCTGGCGCTGGCACTGGCCCCCTTCACAAGCGCGCCTGCACAGGCGCAGGATCTGGAAAGCGCGTTCGACTCCGCCTTCGGCACCGAGGTGCGCGAGCCCGAGCAGTTCCTTCCCGACCCGGACAGCCCGCTGGAACGGCGGATTGCGCAGATCGCCAATGGCCGCGACGGGCGCATTGGCGTTGCCGCGATCGATCTCGCAACGGGCGAGCAGGTATCGGTGCTGGGGGACCAGTTGTTCCCCATGGCCTCCACCAGCAAGATCGCCATTGCCGCGACTTTCCTGGAAGGCGTTGACCAGGGCCGCTGGAGCCTGACGAGCGAGTTCCCGCTGCTATGGGCCGTGCGCTCCCAGCGCTTCTCCACCCGCGTCGCGCCGGTTCGCGAAGGCGAATACCTGCCCGCGAGCCAGCTGATCGACCTGATGATTACCCGCAGTTCCAACCCCGCGACCGATGCCCTGCTGGCAGCGGTGGGCGGCCCGTCTGCGGTGAACGACTGGGCACTGCGTGCCGGCCTGACCGGCTTCAGCCTCGACCGCGATATCGCCACGCTGGTGCGCGACGACGGCGAGTTCGACCCCACCTACCATATCGACCCACGTGACGCTGCTACTCCGGAAACTATGGTCCGGTTACTGGCGGGCATCTATCAGGGTGAATGGCTGAGCGCGGAAAGCCGCGACGTGATCCTCAATGCGATGGAGCGGACCCGCACCGGTCGCAATCGTATCCGCGGCATGATGCCTGCGGGCGTCACGGTGTCGCACAAGACCGGTACGCTCAATCGCATGGCTGGCGATATCGGCATTGTCGAAATGCCCGATGGCCGCGCGATTGCCATGGCAATTTTCGTGACCGGTCAAAGTGCATCTCAGGCACACGAGAACGCCAACAAGTCCGAGGCACGCCGCCTGCGCGATGCCCGCATCGCTTCCATCGCCCGCGCGCTTTACGATGGCTATGCCGAGCGTGCGAATGCGCGCCAGTATGCCAGCGCACAGCACCAGTCGGCCGCGGCGGCGCGCTGATTAGCCTATAGCCGTAAGGACAAAGAAAAAGGGCGCGGCCATCGCTGGCCACGCCCTTTGTTCTGTAAGCCGTGAAGGCTGAACCGATTACTCGGCTTCGGCAGCTTCGGCTTCCATTTCGGCGCCGGCTTCCTGCATTTCTTCACCAGCTTCGGCCATGCCTTCTTCCATGGTAGCTTCAGCTTCCATGGTGGCGTCTTCAGCAGCTTCGCCCATGGCTTCCATGTTGGCTTCGGTGTCGGCTGCAGCGCTTTCAGCGGTGGCTTCTGCGGCGTCTTCGGTGCCTTCCGAGCAAGCGGCCAGGGTCAGGGCGCCAGCAGCAGCGGCAGCGACGAGAGCGATCTTACGCATAGGTACAAATCCTTGAATTGCATAATGTTGGAAAAGGCGTGGCGCCTGTCCCGAAGCCGGTTTCCCCCCGGCTCTGATGCCTAAATAATGCCACATTTGGGCCCACGCAAGCATATTGTGGCGACAATACGGCGAAGCGAGGGCGAGAATAAGGCAGAATGTTTGGTGCTTACAGGCGGCTGAAGGGCGTGCTAGCAGGCGCAAATGGCCGAAAAACAGCATCTCTACCTGGTCGATGGTTCGGCCTATATTTTCCGCGCTTACCATCGCCTGCCGCCGCTTACCAACCCTGAAGGGACCCCGGTCGGCGCGGTCTACGGCTATACCACGATGCTGTGGAAGCTGGCCGAGGATCTCGACAAGGCGGAAGGCCCCACGCACCTTGCCGTGATTCTCGACAAGTCGAGCCGGAGCTTCCGCAACGAGATCTACAGCGAATACAAGGCCCACCGGCCCGATCCGCCGGAAGACCTGGTGCCGCAGTTCCCCCTGATTCGCGATGCCACCCGCGCCTTCAGCCTGCCCTGCATCGAGGAACCCGACGTGGAGGCGGACGACATGATCGCGACCTATGCCCGCGCCGCGCAGCGGCAGGGGTGGGACGTGACCATCGTCTCCAGCGACAAGGACCTGATGCAGCTGGTGGGCGAAGTCGACGGCGCCCGCATCGACATGCTCGACACGATGAAGAACGCGCGCATCTACATCGAGGAGGTCGAGGAGAAATTCGGCGTCCCGCCGGAAAAGGTGGGAGACGTTCTCGCGCTGATGGGCGATTCGGTGGACAACATCCCCGGTATCTTCGGCGTCGGCCCCAAGACCGCCAGCAAGCTGATTGCCGAACACGGCGACCTGACCGCCGCACTCGACGCGGCGGAGGGCATGAAGAAGTCCAAGCTGAAAGAGCGCCTGATCGAGCATCGCGCCGATGCCGAACTCAGCCGCGTGCTGGTGACGCTGAAGGAGGACTGCGCGCTTCCCCAGCCGCTGGAGGATTTCAGGCTCGACGGAGTACCGCCCGAACCGCTGGCAAAGTTTCTCGAAACGCATGGGTTCGCCAGCCTGCTGCGCCGCCTCGATGCCGGAACGGGCAGCCCGGACAAGCCCAACGATCTCAATCCCGCCAAGGCCGACAACAAGGGGGCCGACGCCTCGCCCGACGGCAACAGCCAGCCGCTGCCCGAATGGCCGGATGTCGATCGCAGCACCTACGAATGCGTGCAGACTCTGGAACGGCTGGAGCACTGGATCGAGCGCGCCTTTGCCGCGCGGCTGGTCGCTTTCGATACCGAGACTAGCGATCTCGACTGCATGCTGTGCGACCTCGTCGGCTTCAGCCTCGCGCTCGGCCCGAACGATGCGTGCTACGTGCCGCTCGCCCACGGCACCGGCGACATGTTCGACGAGAAGCCGGAACAGATCGCGCGGGAGACCGCGCTCGCCGCGATCAAGCCGCTGCTGGAAAGCGACGCGGTGCTGAAAGTCGGCCAGAACATCAAGTACGACCTCAACGTGCTGGCCCGCCACGGCATTCACGTCGCGCCCATTCACGATACAATGGTCATCAGCTTCGCGATGGACGCAGGCCGCGAAGAAAGCGGCATCGGCGGCGGCCACGGGATGGACGAACTGGCAGAGCGCCACCTCGGCCACACCTGCCTGAAGTTCAAGGACGTCTGCGGTACCGGCAAGAAGGCGATCCCCTTCGGCCAGGTGCCGCTGGACAAGGCCACCGAATACGCCGCCGAGGACGCGGACGTGACCTGGCGGCTCTACCAGCATCTCCATCGCCGCCTGCCGCTGGAAGGCGCGACACGCATCTACGAGCGGGTCGACCGGCCGCTGATCCCGGTGGTGGCGGGCATGGAGCGCGAAGGCATCAAGGTGGACCGCGCCGCGCTATCGCGCCTGTCCGAACAGTTCGCCGAGACGACCGCGCGCATCGAAAAGGAAATCCACGCCGAAGCGGGCGAGGAATTCACCATCGGCAGCCCCAAGCAGCTTGGCGACGTGTTGTTCGAGAAGATGGGCTACAAGGGCGGGAAGAAGGGCAAGAGCGGCCAGTATTCGACCGATCAGTCGGTGCTGGAGAAGCTTTCCCAGCAGGGCGCGACCATTGCCGACAAGGTGCTGGAATATCGTCAGCTTTCTAAATTGAAATCCACCTATACCGACGCGCTGCAACAGGCGATCAATCCAAACACCAGCCGCGTCCACACCAGCTATTCACTGGTCGGCGCGCAGACCGGGCGCCTGTCTTCCACCGATCCCAACCTGCAGAACATTCCCATCCGCACCGAGATCGGCCGCGAGATTCGCAAGGCTTTCGTCCCCGAGGAAGGCAATGTCCTGCTGGCGGCAGACTACAGCCAGATCGAACTGCGCCTTGCCGCGCACATGGCCGACGTGCCGCAGTTGAAAGAGGCGTTCGAAGCGGGCGAAGACATTCACGCGCGCACCGCGAAAGAGATGTACGGCGAAGTCGACCGCGACACCCGCGCCAAGGCCAAGACCATCAACTTCGCCATCCTTTACGGCATTTCGCGCTGGGGTCTCGCGGGCCGTCTGGGCGTGGAGCCGGACGAGGCGCAGGAAGTGATCGACACCTATTTCAAGCGCTTCCCCGGCATCCAGAACTACATCCACCAGACGCTGCTGACCGTGCGCGAGAAGGGCTATTCGGAAACGCTGTTCGGCCGCAAGACGTGGTTCCCGCGCATCAATTCGAAGAACCAGGCAGAACGGCAGGGCAGCGAGCGCGCCGCGATCAACGCGCCGATCCAGGGCACCAGCGCCGATATCATCAAGCGCGCCATGGCCCGGATGCTGCCCGCGCTATCCGAGGCAGGCCTTCCCGACGTGCGGATGCTGCTGCAGGTGCATGACGAACTGGTGTTCGAACTGCCCGAAGGCGACGTTGAAGCCGCTTCCCCGGTCATCGAGAAAGTCATGGCCGAAGCCGCCCTGCCCGCTGTCGAGCTCAGCGTGCCGCTGGGGATCGAGATCGGCACCGGGGCAAGCTGGGACGCGGCACACTGATGGCGGGCTGGCTGGAACCGCTACGCGAGGCAATCCCCGACGGCTGGGAAACGTGGTTCGTCGCCGCGCTCGCCGCCGGTGTCGGCGTGCTGCTGGCGCTGGTCGTGCACTATGTTGTTTTCCGCGTTCTGAAGAAGATCGCCAGTTCCAGTGACAGCGATGCTGACAACATTGTGGTCAGACACCTCGCCCGCCCCAGCAAGTGGGCGATGGTGGCGCTCGGCATCGTTCTCGCCGCGCGGGAGGTTCCGGCTCTCGAAGCCGGCTGGGAAAAGATCGCGGGATTCGTGATGCCTGCGCTGATCGGCTGGATCGCGCTTGCCATCATGCGCGCACTGGTGGCGGCGATGGAACTGCGCGCCGATATCGACGTGGAGGACAACCTTTCCGCCCGCCGCCGCCGCACGCGCCTCGCGATCTTCAGCCGCATCGGCACATTCGTAATCGTCTTCATCACGATCGGGCTGATGCTGCTCTCCATCCCCGGCGTGCGCGATATCGGCGTGACGCTGATGGCGTCTGCCGGGCTTGCCGCACTGGCGGTGGGCGCAGCTGCCCAGCCTGCCCTGAAAGCCTTGATCGGCGGCCTGCAAATGGCCCTGACGGAGCCCATCCGCATCGACGATGTCGTCATCATCGACGGCGAATGGGGCAAGATCGAGGATATCCGCACGACCTATGTCGTGGTCCGCATCTGGGACGAGCGGCGACTGGTGGTGCCGGTAAACAAGTTCCTGGAGGAAACCTTCCAGAACTGGACCCGCAAGGGTGCGGAGTTGCTCGGCACCGTTTTCCTGCACCTTGACCCGCTTGCCGATGTGGAGCGCCTGCGCGCCGAGTTCGAGCGGCAGGTCGAGGCGAACCCGAACTGGGACAAGCGCGTGAAAGCCGTGCAAGTCACCGAGACGACCCTCGATTCGATGGAACTGCGATTGCTGATGAGCGCGAAGGACGCGCCTACCGCGTTCGATCTGAGATGCCAGATCCGCGAAGGAATGCTCGCCTTCATCCGCGAGAACATGCCCGAAGCCATTGCCGTGCGCCGCGTCGCTTCCGCCGCCGAAGCGATCTGGGAAGCGGGCGAGCCGGGGAAGACCTCAAACCGCGACTAGTGCTTAGAGTCGCGCGTGCTCTCCACCATGCCTTCCGTGATGAAGCCGATCGGATTCACTTCCAGCGCACGCTTCTTCAGCTCGCCTTTCATCTTCTTGTACTCGGCTTCCATCTTCGGCGTGACGGTGGGACGCGATTCCTTCAGCGCCTCTTCGAAGTCAGCTTTCGTCACGGCATCCGGTGAACCTTGCGTGCGGCGAATGGCGTTCAGGCCAGCACGGCGAACCACGTCCTCCAGGTCCGCGCCGGTGAAGCGTTCGGCTTCCCTCGCAACGGCGGACAGGTCCACATCATCGGCCATCGGCATGGCGGAGGTATGGATATTGAGGATGTGTTCACGGCCTGCCTGATCGGGCGCGCCGACATAGACCAGCTCGTCGAACCGGCCCGGTCGCAGCAGTGCGGGATCGACCAGCGTGGGGCGGTTGGTCGCACCGATCACCACGATGGAGGACAGTTCCTCCATGCCGTCCATCTCAGCGAGAATGGTGTTCACGACGCGCGCCGTTACCTGCGGCTCGTTCATCGATGAACCGCGTGCGGGGACGAGGCTGTCGATCTCGTCGATGAAGATCACGCAAGGTGCAACCGCACGGGCACGGGCGAACATGCGGGCAATCTGCTGCTCGCTCTCGCCGTACCACTTCGAAAGAAGGTCGCTCGACTTGATCGAGATGAAGTTGGCTTCCGCCTCCTTGGCCACCGCCTTTGCCAACAGGGTCTTGCCGGTGCCGGGAGGGCCGTAGAGCAGGAAGCCCTTGGCCGGGCGAATACCCAGTGATTCGAATGCACGCGGGTTCTTCAGCGGCAGTTCGACGCCTTCCTTGAGCGAAGAGATTGCTTCATCAAGGCCGCCCAGGTCTTCCCAGCCCACGGTCGGAGCCTGCACCATCACCTCGCGCATGGCGCTCGGCTGCACGCGCTTCAGCGCCTCGCGGAAGTCCTGCTTCTCGACGCAGAGTTCCTCCAGCACTTCGGCGGGGATTTCGCGCGCGTCGAGATCGAGCCGTGGCATGATGCGGCGCACCGCCTCGATGGCGGCCTCGCGCGCCAGCGCGGCAATGTCCGCGCCGACGAAGCCGTGGGTGGAGCGCGACAGCTCGCCAAGGTCCACGCCTTCGCCCAGCGGCATTCCGCGGGTGTGGATGGCAAGGATCTCGCGCCTGCCGCTCTCGTCCGGCACGCCGATCACGATCTCCCGATCGAACCGGCCGGGGCGGCGCAATGCCTCGTCGATGGCGTCGGGCCGGTTGGTGGCGGCGATGACGACGAGGTTGGAGCGGGCCTGCAGGCCGTCCATCAGGGTGAGCAATTGGGCGACGAGCCGCTTCTCCGCCTCGCCCTGCACCCGCTCACGCTTGGGAGCGATCGAATCGATCTCGTCGATGAAGACGATGGCAGGCTGGCTGCGCTCGGCTTCCTCGAAAACCTCGCGCAGGCGCTTTTCCGATTCGCCATAGGCGCTGCCCATGATCTCCGGGCCGTTGATGGTGAAGAACTCTGCGTCCGATTCGTTCGCCACGGCCTGCGCCAGCCGGGTCTTGCCGGTGCCGGGCGGGCCGTGCAGCAGCACGCCCTTGGGCGGATCGACGCCGAGGCGGGTGAACAGTTCGGGATAACGCAGCGGCAGTTCCACCATCTCGCGCAGGGCCTTGATGGTTTCTTCCATGCCGCCGACGTCGTCGTAGTTGATGAGCCCGCGCGCATCGCGCGGCTCCTCGAACTCGGTGCGCAGCTCCACCTCCGTATTCTCATCGATATGGACGAAGCCCTTGGGACTGGTGGAGACGACCTGCAGGCGGATCTGGGTGAGCGCATAGGCGGGCGCGTTGAACATGCGGCGCACTTCGGGCGGCACGTTCTGCACCGGTTGCTGGCCGTGGGTGGCGACGAGATCGCCCGTGGTAAGCGGCTGCTTGAAGAACACACGCTTCAGCGCCTCGCTGGGGCCATGCAGACGCATTTCGCGGCGCGCGGGGGCGAAGACGACGCGTGTGGCAGGCTTGGTCTCCGCGCGGCGAACCAGCACGTGCTCTCCGCTGGACGTCTCGGCATTGCCGCGCTGCAGGCCATCAAGGCGGATCACGTCGAGCGCCTCGTCCTCGTCATAGCTGGGCACGGCCACGGCAAGGGTGGATCGCTTGCCTTCGATCTCGACCGCGTCGCCCTCGGTAATGCCAAGCTTCTGGAACGCGCTGCGCGGCATGCGCACGACGCCGCGTCCCGATTCCTCCTGCCTGGCGGCGGCCACCTGCAGCCTTACCGTGCCTTCTTCGACTTTCGCTGCATCCGCTTCGGCCATGCCTGTCGTTTCCTCTTGGAATCCTCTTGTACAGCGGAACTAGGAAGCGCCCGCCATTATTGCAAACCTGCCGGATGGGGAAACGTGCCGAAAAATGCGACCGCAGCGGCAGCATGCAGAGCGGGCAAAAAAATAGGCCCGGTCGTTGCCGACCGGGCCTTGGAAGTTTTGGGAGAGGATGCCTGAAAGGCAGGGAGAGATATGTTCGAATCCGCCCTATCTCGCAAGTGCGAAAAGAGCACAGGATGTTGCGCTGGATGCAACATAGGCGTTTTTGCCCTGAATCTGCGCCCTTTTCTAGCTGACACGCTTGTCAGCGTTTCGCGAAATTGAATGGTGATTCACCTTTTTTGACGCATTCTTCCGCGGCGCGGTATAGAGCCTGTGCTGGTGACATCACAGGCGCGGGGCTCTAATGCCTCACGCCATAGTCTCAAACGACACCAGATCGACCGAACCTGAATCGAGGAGCCGCCATGCAGAAACTTTATCCTTCCGCCGAAGCCGCCCTGGAAGGCGTGCTGCGGGACGACATGCTGATTGCCAGCGGCGGCTTTGGCCTGTGCGGCATTCCCGAGCGACTGCTGAAGGCTATCCAGGATTCGGGCGTGAAGAACCTCACCTTCGCCAGCAACAACGCCGGGATCGATAACGAAGGCATCGGCATGCTGCTGCGTTCCAAGCAGGTGAAGAAGATGATCTCCAGCTACGTGGGCGAGAACAAGGAGTTCGAGAGGCAGTACCTTTCCGGCGAGCTGGAAGTGGAATTCTGCCCGCAAGGGACCTTGGCAGAGCGCATGCGCGCAGGCGGCGCGGGCATTCCCGGCTTCTACACCAAGACCGGCGTCGGCACCCAGGTGGCCGAGGGCAAGGAAGTGAAGCAGTTCGACACCGGCGACGGGCCGGAGGACTACATCCTCGAAAAAGGCATCTTCGCCGACCTTTCCATCATCAAGGCATGGAAGGCCGACGAGACCGGCAACCTGGTGTTCCGCAAGACCGCGCGCAATTTCAACCAGCCCGCCGCCACTTGCGGCAAGATCTGCGTGGCCGAAGTGGAAGAGGTGGTGCCTGCAGGCTCGCTCGATCCCGATTGCATCCACCTGCCCGGCGTCTTCATCAACCGCATGGTGGTGGGCGCGCCCTACGACAAGAAGATCGAATTCGTCACGACCCGGCAGCGCGAGAACGCCTGATGGGAGGCTGCGAGGACCTGCAGGAATGCAAATTCCGGAAAAACCCTCGACTCGCGGCGCACAGGCAATACCAACGCAGTGGAAACGTTGCAGGATTTGAGAACCGATGACCCCTCGTAACCTATTGCTTCTTGGCCTTTCCTCCATCGCTCTACAGGGCTGCATCGCCGCTGCGGCGATACCCATCGTGGCAGGGGGCGGGGCGCTGGTGCGCGACACGGTCTCGGACGATGCCCGCTCGGGCCGGCGCGAACATGCGGCGGTGATCCCTCCGCCCGCTGCCACCCCAACGCCTCCATCAACGCCCGCCTCCGCACTCGCGGCAACCCGGCCTGCCGAGCCGGTGAGCACCGCCGCTCCGGCTCCCGCGCCCACCCCTTCCGCCACTACGGAACAGGCGCAACTGGCGATGGGCGCTGCAGAACCCGTCATCGTTTCCACACTGGACGACAGCCGCGCTGCTCCTGCGCCGGCTGCAACCCCCTCGCCGACCCCTGCGCCAGCCGTCGCCGCTGCGACACCCGCGGCAGAGCCGCCCGCTTCGCGGCAAACGCCGCCGCAGGATAATGCGGCTCTGGCGGCAGCACCCGCCGGGGAACCGGCCGCAGGCAGCGCGGTATCGGATGCCTGGGCAGCGGCCCGGGAAACGGCCGCCAGCCTTGCACCTGCGCGGCCTACGCAGGCACAGCCCGAGGCGCTCGAACCTGCCGCACCCGCGCGCAGCGAAGAACCGGAAATGGAGGCGCTCGCCGCTTCTGCCAGCGCAGCTCCGTCCGTGGCCGAACCGCCCGCGCCTGCCGTCACGGCCAGTGCCCAGGCGAGTGGCGGCCTCGGTGGCTATGACAGCCTGCGCGGTTATGCGCTGCGCACGCTTGGCGGCGGCCTCCCGCTGCCGTCCGCCATGCTGGCCGATCCCACCAGCCTGCAACCCGTGCGGCGCGACTGCCAGGAAAACACGCCGACCGTGGTGATCGATCTCGATCCGCAAGGCGGCGTGGTGCCGATCGTCGGCCCGTTGCCGGTGAACACCGATCTCGCTCGCATCCTGGCTGACCTTCGCCTGCGCGACGTGCAGATCGCCTGGATTACCGATCGCGGCCCGATCGACGCGCGCGCCGTGCGTGATCGCCTCGTTGCCTCCGGCCTCGACCCGAACTCGCAGGATTCCCTCTATGTCGAGCGTTATCCGGGTGAGACCAAGCAGGCCCGCCGCGCGGCGCTGGCGCAGACCCAGTGCGTGATCGCGCTGGCCGGAGACGAGCGTTCGGACTTCGACGATCTCTACAACTACATCCGCGAACCCGGCGATGCCCGCAATCTCGAGCTGCTGCTCGGCAATGGCTGGTTCCTGATCGAAAACCCTGTCGGCGGCTAACCCCCGCCCCACCCCCATTCCTCCAAGGAGAACACCTCTTATGCCCTGGACCCGCGACGAAATGGCCGCCCGCGCTGCGAACGAGCTGGAGGACGGCTTTTACGTCAATCTCGGCATCGGGATCCCCACGCTGGTGGCGAACCACATCCCCGAAGGCATGCAGGTGACGCTGCAGAGCGAGAACGGCATGCTCGGGATTGGCCCGTTCCCCTACGAGGGCGAGGAGGATGCCGACCTGATCAACGCCGGCAAGCAGACCATCAGCGAACTGCCGCACTCCGCCTATTTCGACAGCGCCACCAGTTTCTCCATGATCCGCGGCGGCCATATCGACCTTACCGTGCTGGGCGCGATGGAAGTGGCCGAGAATGGCGACATCGCCAACTGGATGATTCCGGGCAAGATGGTGAAGGGAATGGGCGGCGCGATGGACCTCGTCGCGGGCGTGAAGAAGATCATCGTGGTGATGGAGCACACCAGCAAGCACGGCGATCCCAAGTTCATCCCGGAATGCACCCTGCCGCTGACCGGCACCAACGTGGTCGACATGATCATCACCGACCTCGCCGTGTTCCAGCGTCCGGACCACGACAGCCCGTTCAGGCTGGTCGAGCTGGCTCCCGGCGTAACGGCGGAGGAAGTGGCCGAAAAGACCACGGCCCACTACGTCACCGACTAGGGTTCAGCCTGCTGCGCCAAGCACACCGCCGAACACGTTGTCCGGATCGTACCGCTGCTTCACCTGCTGAAGGCGCGCGAAATTGGGGCCGAAGCCTTCCCTTGCGCGCCCCAGTTCGTCGCGGTCGAGATAGTTCAGGTATACGGTGCCGTCGGAGAACCGCTTGAGCTTGTCATAGGTCGCCCGCGCCGCGCCCATGATCTCGGCATCGCGCGCAGGGTCTGACCACCCGGCAGAGATGCCGAGGTTGTAGCGCGCCTTGCGGTTGGCGAAGGCGGTGTCCTCCACCCCTACCCGCGCAACCGCGCCGCCCAGCGATTCCATGAAGATCTGCGAATATTCGCCCGGCAGCGATTTCAGGCCCTCCACCAGCACGTCCGTCAGTTCGTCGCTCAAGTCATCGACGAAGATCGACTTCCAGTAATAGCGCCCGCCGTGGGGGGATG
>MDTG01166459.1_pt1 | contig 24390 bp, 31 predicted proteins | sample 811421 | NCBI WGS metagenome assembly MDTG01 (sample SAMN05326645, study PRJNA326480) | marine metagenome | isolation source: seawater | place: Pacific Ocean: South East | collected 2011 | reverse complement strand
TCCAACCCCTTCCGTTGGCAAACACCATTTCTTCACGCACCTCCAAATGTTGTTTACTTGGTTCTGGACTAGGACTTCTACTTCTATCATAACTACGATAAAAATCCCAATCTTCTTTATGAGGAGCCATTTTGTTTATGTATTTTAGTTTAGACAAATCAAATCAATTTTATATAATATATGATAATCATTATAAATCTTCAAAGTTGACTTAAAACATTTTCCAATGGAACACGTATTCTTTGCCAAACATTTTCAAATTCTTTACTATCTTTATTAACTGACCAAACTAAATGTTGTTTTCTATTAACATAAGTTGCATATATTATTTTATCTGCTCTTTTATGAGTTTTTTTAGATGTAAAATCAACTTTTAATTGATCACTACTAATTTTTTCAAAATGTGCTATCCATTTTTTTTCATTAGGATCACTTCCATATATTATTTTATTTTTATGATCAATAACTCTTAAAGCACCTGTATGATTTGGATCATACCAATATTCATATTTATTTGACATATATATATTAAATAAATATATTAATAAGGATATAAACCGTATTGATTCATTCCTAATATACCTTCACCATCTTGCATTTTTATACGAATATATCCATTTTCTCCCCAATTTTCTCCCCATGAATTTTTAACTATCCAGTATGGTACATCATTTGTTGTATTATATCCTACTAATAAAACTGCATGATTATTTGATTTTGAACAATCATCATCGTCAAATATGCCTTCACCATAAAATAAAAACTTCATAGGATCGCCAGCTAAAGCAATACATACAGGATTATGTTGTAATGCGTTTTTTAATGATGTGGATGAATGTGATAATACATATTGATAACCTAATAAGTTTAAATCTTTAAATTCAGGTATATTACTTTGACATTTTCCTTCAGATCCAATATAAGGATAATCTTTTTCAAGAGGTAACCCGTTTGACCATAATATATCATCAAATGCTTTATGCATAAGTCCTCCATTACATCCAAAATTGGAATCAGAACAATCTACTAATTTTTGTTCAGAAAATGTTTTTAATTTACCAGTATTTAAAGCATACTTACTTTCTAATGCGCCTACTGTACTAAAAGCCCAACAACTTCCACATTTTCCTTGATTTTTAACTGGAGTTACAGCATTTTTTTGTCTATAATCAATATTATCTGGTATTTTATTATATAAATTCATAGTAGTTTGAATATCACAATTTTTATTATTTAGAACTAATTCATCATGTTGTTTTTCTATTTCAAATGAAAATAAATTTTTCTTCAAATTTATAGGGTCTTCATCAGCAAAATGATTTAACCGTAAGGAAAATGAACTACTACTGTTTGTATTATGACTATTTATGAAGTCTATATTTTTCTTAAAATTAGTGTATCCTTTTTCTAATTGTGTATTACTATTGTATATTTTTTCATAAGAGTTTGTAAATTGTTGAAACGAGGAAAAGTCTTTTTTATATGGAATGTTAAACTTTTTTGAAAAAATAAATGTGTTTTCAAAAAATGCTAAAATAAATAGAAAATGCAATAAATTCATTAATATAATTAAATATTATTTAAAATATTTAATTATATTTTTACATTTGTATGGTGTGTTAATTAAAGTAATAATATAAACTAATACTTGTAGTTGCTGTAAAAAGTATTATAATATTTTTCCAGTTAAAATATTTTATTTTTATATAATAACTTTTAATTATTTTCTCTCTAGTTCTATTATCATTACCAGCAAGATGATGTATATACGGTTTGTAATTTAAATATGGTAATTCATAATCATAAAAATGTTGTAATACCCCATAATTTAAAACAAAGCTATTATCTTTAAAATTTCTATAATTTGCATCATATAAATAACGAAATACAGATTGATCATAAACATGATGTAATTTTTCTGAAACCTGTATAATATCTTCGTTGTGTATCATTTTACATAAAAATTCTTTATTTTCTTCTGTATTTTTCATTAAAAATATACCATTATTTATATAATATTTTTTAAATTCAGATGATAAATATTGTGTTATAGTATAACTTAATATACATGTATGTGAATAATGTATATATTTTATTATGTTTTCTAATGGAGGTGAATCTATATAAAAATATGCATCGGAATCTATCCATACAATCCAATCATAATTATCAATATGTCGTAATAATAACGGATAACGTTCATAATGAGGTGTTAAATCTGTTAGAAAATTATCATTCGAAACGATCAAATCGTATCCGTATTTTTTACAATACATTTTATTTATCTCTCTGGAATAATATGCATAGTTACTTATATTTTCAGTATAATACATGCATATTGCTATATTCATTAACTAAAATAAAAGAATTAAATTTATATTAGTTTAGTTATAATTAATATTTACAGCTTTTATAAAATACAGGAAATGGAATAACATCTTTTATATTTGCTATACCTGTTATTAACATTAATAATCGATCAAATCCTAAACCAAATCCACCATGAGGACAACTTCCATATTTTCTTAGATCCAAATAAAATTCCATTGATTTCTCATTTACACCTTTTTGCTTCATAGCATTTAATAATTTAAAATGTATATCTTCGCGCTGAGAAGCACCAATTAATTCACCAATACCATATGGCATTAATAAATCAAAACTTTCACAAGTTTCATCATCACATTGTTTCATATAAAAACTCTTTATTTTAAATGGCCAATGTGTTACAAATACTGGACATTGATATTTTTCAGTAATGTAATTTTCATGAGCAGAACCTAAATCATCGCCGTCTTTTAATGTATCCAATTTAATTTTCTTTTCTTTAATATCATTATTAATTTCCACAATTACATCTTTATATTTTACACGTTTGTATTTACACATTTGTAAATGATATAATTTGTCACATATTCCTTTACTAATAAATTTATTCAAATTTTCAATATCTTCACCACTTCGAATAAATATTTCAGATATTGAATATTTAATCATTTCTTCACTTATATTCATTAAATCATCCAATGTGTTATTGACCATTTCAATTTCTAAATGAGTAAATTCAGAGACATGTTTTGTAGTACATGAATGTTCGCTTCTAAAACTTTTATTCACTGTATAAACATTACCCAATGAACATGCCATAGCCTCGAGTTGTAACTGTGATGAAACAGTCAAAAAAGTAGGACAATTAAAGTGATCACTAGACCAATCGTATTTTCCTTCTTTCGTTTTTTTCATTGTATCTAAATTTGTTATATCATTTTCAGTAATTTGAAATACACCAGCCCCTCCTTCACATTCATTTGTAGTAATAACATTTGGATCTAAATGTAAATACCCTTTTGAATGATAGAAATCGTGTAATATTTTCATAAGAGTAGATCGAATACGAAAAACACTTCCGAATACGTTTGTTCGCGCTCTTAAATGAATATGGTTTCTTAATGTATCTAAATTCATTTTTCCTTTTGCAAGTGGATAAGATGAATCTACGTTTCCAATAATTGTATAATTAAATAATAACAATTCAAAATCTTGACCTTTTGCAGGTGATTCTACCAATTTGCCACTACAATTTAAATAAGTACCCATATATACGTCTTTAAAAAATTGAGTAATTTCTGATTGCTTCATATTTTCATCACTAATAATAATTTGAATACCTGATACATTTGATCCATCATTTAAATTACAAAATCCCAATGTAGAACTAGAACTTCTAACGGTTCTTACCCACCCATGAACATTTACTTCTTTATTTTCCCAATCTTTGTTTATAAATGTTTTAATAGACATTATATTATTTATATGATGTCTATTATCTAAATCACTTTTATAACTATATTACCATTTAGATTTTCTAACGTTAATAACAGGTCCATTACCTTTTTTTCTTGAGGCTCTAGGGTCATATTGTTCTTCTTCATCATCTGATCCAATACCCTTAGATATATCCCAATATTCTTTTGAACCTAATTTAAAATCATTATGTGGGCTTGCTTTATACCAAAAAATTTGATCTTGCAATTTATTTGATTTTGCATTATTATTTATAACTAAACATTCAAAATTTTCAGTACATTGATCCATTACTTGACAAAAAGACTCAAATGTTGGAAACATTCCGGCATAATTATCATATATACGTTTTCTATTTGTAATATAAGGTTCCCTTAATATGAATACGTAATCAATATTAGTTCTTAAATTAGGAGGAATACCTAATGGATATTGCATAGTAATTATACACATAATTTTCCAATGACGTCCATTCATAAATAATAATCTCATCATTTTATCTTTAGACCACGAAGCATCGTATAAACAATCATCTAGAATTAAGAAGGTTCTAGGATCAATTGTAGTTTTTCTATATGTATCTATTTCCTTTTTCATTTCTTTTAATACACCACGTTGGCGTTTTAATACATTTTCAACAATCACTGTATTATATTCATCATGAATAAATAATTTTGGTATCATAGTACCATAAAACCCATTACCTTCTTCAGTGCCTGATATAACTGTTCCAATTGGTATATCTTGATGATGATATAATAAATCACGGACTAAGAAACTTTTACCAGTGTCACGTCGCCCAATTAATACAACTACAGGTCCTTTATTTTCATTTGGTTTAAAACTTATTTGCTTCATATCAAATTTTCCTAATTCTAGATTCATAATATAATTTATTACGAAATTTAATAAATGTAAAAAACGAATATATTAAGTTAAAAAGCTTAATATTTTATTTATTATTAATTCATAGCAATAATGTTAAATGTTTCTTATGCTAAGAAAAAAAATATGGATATTCTTAAGGAATTAGAATCCGATGATTTTACAAATATATTGAATGTACAGCGATATATACCAATTTATAATAGATTTTTCGAATTAAATAGTACAAATTATAACAATGTAATGTTCGAACAGAACTATCATTTATCTAATTTTATAAAAAAAGAAAATTTAGAATCAAATACATATTTAGTAAATGTTACTTCTAATATAGACAACGAATTGGAAAGAAAAATGTTTTGCAAATTTTCTCCTTTAGTTGATCCTGTAAAATATATGATGGGAAAATATGAAAATAATAATATAAATAATATGCCTAGTTTTAAAAATAATGAAAATGTTCATGAAAAAATATTAAATGAAAATAATTGTGCTTATATTGATGGACTTTTTACGTTTTTTTCAAGTAAATTATTAAATGTTAATTTTAAACATGGTATAGAATATTACGGTTCATTTCTAGGAAATAAACAGAACTATTATTATAATGTTAGTGAAGATTTAGAATATATTTCAAATTCTAGTTATTTTTATGATAATTTAAATAAATTATATAAAATAGAAAATCCAGGATATGAAGAAGAAATATTACAACATAGTACTAAAAATAAGAAAAGTCTTCATTTTTTAAATGATGAAAATATAAAACTAGATGATATTAATGAATTAACAAATAATAATTATGATAATGTATTTCAAGAAACAATAAATAAAAATTTAGAAAGTGAAGAATTAGTAGAATGGAACTTAAAAATATCTGATAACAATGATGCAATATCTATAGTATCTGATAATAGTGATTGTTCATCTAGAAGTTCAGATACTGAAAATAGTGAAGATGAAAATAGTGATTTTGAAGACGACGAATCTGATGAAGAGTCAGAAGAAGATGATGACGATTGTACATCAGAAGAAGATTTAACAGCTGTTATATATAATTATCCAGTACAAGTTATATGTATGGAAAAATGTAAAGATACATTAGATAATTATATGAATATAAAAGATATAAAATGTGAAGAATGGAGATCAATAATGTTTCAAATAGTTATTACATTAGCAACATATCAAAAAACATTTAATTTTACTCATAATGATTTACATACTAATAATATTATGTATATCGAAACAGATGAAAAATATCTAGAATATAAATTTAATAATGTTTATTATAAAGTGCCAACATATGGAAAAATATATAAAATAATAGATTTTGGCCGTTCAATATATAAATATAAAAACGAAGTATTTTGTAGTGATAGTTTTAATAAAGGAGAAGATGCAGATACCCAATATAATACTGAACCTTTTTTTGATGAAAATAAACCAAGATTAGATCCCAATATGAGTTTTGATTTATGTAGATTAGGATGTAGTTTATTTGATTATTTTATTGAAGAATTGGAAGATCAAGATAAGGTATATAAAAAAAATGAAATGGCAAAAATGATTTGTGGATGGTGTATTGATGATAAAGGACGTAATATATTATATAAAAAAAATGGCGACGAACGATATCCAGAATTTAAATTATATAAAATGATAGCACGTTCTGTAACAAAATATGTACCAAAAGATATAATTAAAAGTAATGAATTTAAAAAATATATAGTAAATGGACCTAATGAAGAAAATATAAAAAATATAATGAATATAGATATATTAAATATTTAAAAACATATTATTATTGTAAGTTATAATATGTTTAAAGCTACAACAGTTATTTCGAATTCATTATTAATATCAACGTTTGCTGTTTCTGGTGGTTTATTTAATTATTTTTATAATAAATTTCATAAAAATAAATATGAAGTATATTATAATTATGGAGATATTCCAATAATATATAATAATGGATTTTTTATAGGTGGTATTATTGGTTTAACTATTGGTTATTTAAAATGTCCATATGTATTATGTCAGATACCAAAATTAGAAAATTAAATAAAAAAAATTGAAATTGTAAGTTACATATATATAATTTAACTTACAATATGAATAAAGAACAAATCGCTAATAAATATAAACTAAGATTAGACAATCATCACGACGAAATGGTAATTAATGCAATGTTTGCAATTAAAAAACATAAAATGGAATCATGGATATATGATTTTGACGACCGACATGGATTTTTAATGTCAACGCATGATAATATATATATATTATCAGATGAATTACAAGATGATGCTCATAGTGGATGTAGTTTTGCATGTACATTACGTGTGTGTCAATCATTATTAACTAAAGAACATAACAATGAATTAATAGTAGAAGATATCGAAAATGAAAGTAATGAAACCCCTGAAACAAATAATTTAGAACCTATAAATAAAAAAATTGCAATAGAAGATATTGATCATGAAAAAATAAAAGGATCAGGAAAAGTTTATAATTTATATGGTGCAATGGATGAGCATAATAAAAAAGCAATGGATGTAGCTGCATCTTATGGAATGGATTCAGCATTTGATTATATGACTAAAGGAATTAGAGATGGAACAATGGATTATGCTACTATGAGATCATTATATGGATAAATTAAAAATCAGGACTATTAGTAAATACAGCGGTTATACTTTTTTTATTATCAGCTAAAAATGATATAGGATCATCGCCAACTTGTTGTACAAAAAATATACCTAATACACATGAAAAATAAACTAAAAACATGTCTTTTAATATTATTTTTAATGGCTTATTTTCTTTTTCAATTAATCTCATTTCACCAAATTTAATAACTAAATAACAAAATGATATTAACGCAGCTAAAACAAATGGATTATCCATTATTAATTTAATATATTATTAATTTAATAATATAATAACGCAATTAAGTTAATATTTCAATATCATCTAAAATAGGATCAGAAATATCTAATTTAATTCTTGGTTTATCTGATAAATCATGAATATCTAATTCTGTTAAATTAACAGACGTATCTGCAATATTTATTTTACTTTTGAAAAAATCTTCTTCTTCTTCTTCTTCCTCTTCTTCTTTACGTTGTTTATTTCTTATTTCACTTATCTCTTCTAATCGTTCAATAGTTTTTGGTGCAGACACTTCAACTTCTTTATTATTTTCATCTAATGTTTGATCAAAATCATTAAATTTTAATGTATTTTTTTGGGCTAATTCTTTAATAGTATCTTCTTGTTTCTTAATTTCTTCTTCTAAATTTTTTGATTGAGTAATAGTTTTAGTTTCTTCTATAGTATCATCTAATTTTTCAGGTTCTTCTATTTCTACTTTTTCCTCAATTACTTCCTGAGATACATCGTGTTCAATAGATTCCTCCATATAAGCACGTAAAATATTTTCAATAGGCATACTATCACGAATGGATAGTAATATAGAATCTTGTACTATTAATTCTAATTCTCTTAAATTTTTTTGTTTTTGTAAAGGTTGAATATTTGATTCATATAAATAAACATTTGCATATACTTTTCTAGCAGTATAAATATATGTTTTATGAATAAATTCATGTAATACAGGTATAGAAATATCTATTTTTTTTTGCTTTTTTCCTACTCGAATACATGTAAGTAATTTTAATTGAATAATATGAACACATGATAGTAGTTCTTCTAAATAACTACAATTACTTTTTTCAATTATTCTTTTACACTCGTTTTGAACAATTTCTTGATTCCATTTTGGAACACGTGCTATTAAGTTTTGAAATGTCATTAAATATTTCTCTTGTTCATCATTATCTTTGCACATATTCCATGCTTCATCAAACATAGAATTATATCCTTCTATAATTAAAGGTGTTAATATACTTACTAATCTAGCAGACCATTCATTTCTAGATTCATTCAATGTAGATAATGTAAAATCGTCCATTTTGTAAATTTACAACATTTATTTACTAAAGTTACAACGAATAGTATTTATTAATACTAATATAAACATTTTTTCATTATAATACTCTAATCTTTCTTTATTTAATGTAATTAATAATTCATATTTATTCTCTATTTTGAATTTTTTATCTTTTATAACATTTAATATATCAATACCACTGAAGCCTTTTTTATAAATTTTCTCACAAATACTAATCAAATCGTCATTACTATTTTTTAGTTTGTTCAAAATATCCAATAATTGTTTATTATTTTTTTTATATATTAATTCATTATTATGATTATAAAAATTATTTTCACAATCATTTATTTTTGGTAAATGAACATATATTTCACAAAATCTAGATAATATTGGTTTTAATATTTTTAACTTATCTTCAACTATAATTATAAAGCGAGTAGAATGACTAAATTGTTCTATACATCTTCTAAGAGCAGATTGGGCATCAATAGTTAATTTGTCTGCATTATTTAGTATGATTGTTTTAAATATACCATCAATTAATGATATATTTTTCTTTGCAAAAAATTTTATATCTTCTCTTACAAATTTTATACCTTTACTATGAGCACATTCGACATACATAATATAATCTTTATAATTCGCTAATCCTTGATAATTTTTAGTAATAAAATCATTAACTATTCGTTTTTTTCCACTACCATTTTCACCATAAAATAATAAATGTGGTACTATTCTATTATCTATAAAATGATTCAATGTATCATATATTGATTCATGATATATCATGTTAATTGATATAAATATACAATATATTTATATCATTTAAACTCAAACACTATTATTTAAAGAATGTGTATATGGATTTTGTTTAAACGCATTAAGTAGGTTAGGATTAATTCTATCATAATCTGTCTTTTGTTCTAATTGTGCATAAGGTTGATCTAATTTACCATATGTTTGACTAGATGGAGGTATTGCGCTAGCATTATTAGGTATCCACATTCTATTATTTTGTCTATCAGATTCTTTTTTACTAATTAATACATTTTCGGTTTGATTAAACATTTGTGTTCCACCATGATTAGCTCTATTTCTAACTAATTGTTGTTTTGTTTCATTATTTGTTTGTTTATATGCACTATCATATACGGTTTGACTATTACTTATACCATCTCCACCAGCATTACCAACGTAATACATTTGTGTAGTATCTCTTTGATTTCCACTTAATGGTTGAGAAACTGGTGTATAACTTCCTTTACCATCTGCTTGAACATTCCAGTACATATCTTGATCTTTTGCCATTTGTCTATTTGTTGTTCTTAATGATTCATTTGGATTATTAACATATGATTGTGGTACTTGACTTTTTAAGTCGCCATATAATCTAACATTTCCAACTACATTTTCTTTTCTAGAAGGTCTTAATATATCCATTAATGGAGCGACCGCTGCGCCTAAAGCATTTCCTACACCACCAAATACGCCTATCTGGGAATTTGCTGTTCTATTATTTTCATATATTTTATAAGAATCAACTGAATAATTATTAGGATCAGCTGGTTGATGACCCCCTGCATTAGCTATAGCAAAATTTTCAGGACCATTTACTATTCTTTTACTTTCTCTATATTTAGATTCTCCTAAATTAGTCATATTTGGACCACGAGCTATACCTTCATATGAACTAGATGTATTTTCTTTAATATCACTATGTACATTTGCTATACTTCTTGATGTAGGTGCTGTTTCTGCACCGACTGTTGTGAAAAAACTAGATGTACCACTAGTTTCATGATATGTTTCTGGTCTATTTTTTTCAACAGCTGCTTGGTAACCTATATTTTTAATATGAGAAGCTGCGGGCCCTTGATGACCTTCTAAACTATATGTTACTTTAGGATTTGTAGCAACTCTTAAATCATCAACTGTTTTAGGCATCCATTTATCTCTAGACACCATACCAGAATTAAATCCATTATTTCCATCAGTACCATAACCTTGATCTAGACCGGGTGCAACCATTTTTTTATCCCATGGTAACACATTTGATATTTTTGTACCAGGAACTACACGTGATTGCATAAAATCATTCATATTTGGCATACCATTAGCATAATGTAAATTTTCAGTAGGTTCAAATAATGGAGCATTTGATTTTTTTTGATTAATTAAACTTCCATTTCCTATTTTATTATCTAATAATGCTTGATATTTATCATCACCTTGATTTTGAAGCATTTTACTTCTATAAAATGGCTGCATGTTATTATGATTAAAATCAGTCATATCGATATTTTCACCTGTTAAACTTTTATTTACAAAATTATTATTTGAATTACTTTCATCAACATGTAATGGTTGTATTAATTTGGTAGAATCAAAAAAATTATCGGTTGTTTGGGATCCTTTATAATCTTTATATAATTTATCTTTGTATTCTTGTCTATTATCAATATTTAAGTAATTATTTTGGTCATTTATAATATTTTCATCTACTTGATTATTTTGTAACTTATTAATAACCGAAACATTATTATCGTCATTACTATCTATTGTATTTCTATTTTGCATTCCTTCTGTATAATTTACATCATTATTTGGACTTCGATTATTTGATATAACATATAATCCTCCAAGGGCTACTAAAGGTATTGCTAATTCCATTATTATAAATATATATAATATTTATAATAATTATAAATAATATTATATATATATATTATATATGAATAGTGAAATACAGAAATATATATTAAATTTCTTCATAAAAATGCCTCTAAATAGGAAAAAGGAAAAAGAAAATATTTACATATATAATCCTATAAGTGAGCAATTTAATATGAAACTACTATGCTGTTTTCCTGATTGTAAAAAACATAAAAATAATCTAAAAATATCAAATGATTGTATATTAAATTCGCTTGATTATTATGATTTAATTATTATATTTAATGTAGATTTTACAATTGAAAATAAAATAGATAAATTTTTAGATTTATTATCTGATAAAGGAGAATTATGGGTCTTATGTTATCCAGTAAGTGAAATAGAAAAATGTATTAAATCAAATCTATTTGATTTTAAAAAAATACCTGGAATTAAAAATAAAAATGATGAAATTATGAAAGAAACATTAGAAGTTGTAGAAATGTTACTAATGCCTACTAAATCAGATCCACCTATTAGTCCAAAATCTCGCGTATTGCTAGAAAAACAGATAGATCGATTTGAAAATATTATAGATAAAATAAATAATAATTTTAATTATACTAAAAGTTCTTCTAATATTGGTAATAAAATTAAATTTTATATAGTTAAAAAAAGGAAAAATTTTACTTCTTCTTAATATTTATTATTTTTATCATAATAGTCTTTTTCTAACATTCTTGTATTTAAATTATTATGAAATGGAATACATATATTTTCTTGTGGATCTAAAAATAATATTTTTTCTTTATATTGTTGCTTATCCCTCAATTCCCATGCTGGATTAGTTGCTCTAGATTGTTGAACAGTTTTTTGATTTGTTGGATAATTTTGTAATTCTTTACTATATATATTCCACTTTTTCTCATTGGTATAACAGTCTCTGCTTAATTTATTATTTAATCCTCTTAGATCATTATCTATTAAAATGGCATTATTATTCCAATTCGCACCCCATTTTTGTAATCTTAAATAAGGATCTTCTGTGAATGGCATATTAACACCATTACCAGGTACATTTAACATATATCGTCCTGTATATGTTTGCTCTTGCATTTGCTTTTGCATTCGGCATTCATCATCGTGAAATCTAGTAAATGACATTATTACTATTGAATGATAAAATAAATTATTAAATATATTTTATGATTTACCAATTAGGTCGTTGATTATTTTTTATAACCAATGGTTCTGGAATTTGAAGAGGTAATTTATCAAAGAATGTTAAATTATCCAATTCATTAATTTGAGGAGTAACTGGACCTCTTGGTTTTACTAAATTAGTAGAATTAATACCAAATAAATATGATTCAGTTTCTATAGGATTACTCGATAATTTATCTCTCGGTAAGTTAGGTGGATTCAATCCATATGTTGGTATATGTGTTGTATATGATTCTCCCCATTGTGAGTGAGTATATGTATTATATAACATATTATTTTGAAACTGTCGTTGTTCGATACAATAATTATTTTTTGTATTTTTATTTCTGGTAGATGCCATTAATCTATATTAATATATTAATATTTTACATAATATTTATTGTATGAAAATATTGTTTTCTAATTCTTTAAAATCATCATCAGACAATGTTTTATTATATACATTTTTGATTATTTTACTAAATATATCAAAATTTTCAAATGAATATAATATCATATAAGCATGTTCTTCTGAAAACTGAGAATACTTTTCCTTTATTTTTTCTATAATTAGTTTAAATTTTTCATTGTCTTTTAAATATGTAAAAACAAATAATTGTATATTTTTTATTTTTTCTTCATTATATTCATCTATCATAAAGAATTTCAAAAATTGGTCACGATATATATCATCATTGTCGCTTTCTTTGTAATCTAGATTTAATTCAAGATCAATCATTATATTTATCTTGAATTATTTTTTAAGTTATTTTTATTATTAAACATTTCTATCTCTTTCTAATTCTCTTGAAGCAACACCACCTCTTACCCATCCAGGTGAGGCAACACCTTCTACTATATGTGTAGGATCTACAATGCTATTTTGTAATGATGGAATCATAGGAATATTACTATATTTCATATAAGATTGTTCTGAAAGTTGATTAATTGATTTTTTATTTACTAATTGCTCACCGTGTAAGATAAAGGTTTCTTGATTTATATCTACATTTCCTTTTCCTAAATAAGGAACAGTTAAGTAAGGTCTTTGTAATAAAGACAATTTACATGCAGAGTTTGTTGGTATTTTTCCAACAGTTAAAAATGAATTTTCATCAATGTTACATCCACCTAACCCAACACTATTAGAACCTTTGTAATTAACATTAGGTTGTTGTGTTGCAAACATTATTGGTTTTTTCATATTACACTCAGAAACAAAATGATTAGTCAACATATAATTAGTATTTTTAACATTTTGAATATCACTTTGATTTAAACTACATAGATCAGTTCCTATTCTAGACATGCGGTCAAATGTATAATCATGAGTACTAGACATATATATATAGTTCATATATATTTTATTTTTTAATTTATTGTGTAAATTTTTCTTTTTTTTCAATAAACATATTATCCTTAACTGTTGCACTATTACCTGTTAAATAATTTAAAGTTGCTTTATCATATTCAGGAACTTTATAATATTGTCTAGATTGTCTGTCTAAATTAAAATTACTTTCTAAATCTTTTTCTAGTTTTATATTATTCATTATTGATGTATTATCACGAATTGTATCTAATAAATGTGCATTATTAATTTGTTTATTTGTTTTTTTTACTTTACTTTCACTGCCAATACTATCACTTAATAAATGATTATTTAATGGATTTTGTTTATCCATAGATGGAGATTCAGATAATACTAATTCAGTATCTTTCCATGGTAACATTGATACAAAACTTTCTTTAGTTTTTTTACTATTATTACTTGTATTTTTATTAACATCTTTACTATTATTTTTAGATTCCATTTCCTTTTTATCATTTTCGTATGATGTATTATCATATAACACTCTTCCTTGTTCTGTTATTATTTTTTTATTGTATAAAAATGTTAATATACATAATACTATTAATCCAATAATTAATATATTTAAACTTCTAAATATAATTAGACCTATTATTGTTAAAAATACAATTAATCTACATAATGCATTCATTTTTTCAATATAGGTCATATTAGAGGTTGGCCATAGCTCTATTATATTTTCTTTATCAAATAGAATTTTTGGATCTTCTAACCAATATACTGTAGTCATATATATTTTACTGTATATTTATTTTTTACCTTTTTTCTTTTTTTTCTTCTTATTATTCTTTGATTTACTGATTTTATTTTTTTCTTCTTCATCTTCTTCTTCTTGAATTAATTCCATTAATGCTTTATCCCTCTTCTCAATTTCTTCTGGTGTCATATTTTCAAATTGTTTTTTTAATTCATCTAATTGTTGATTCATTGATTTTTTTTCTTCCGCCCTCTTTTTAGCTCGTTCCATCATTTTTTCCTTATTTTCTTGTTCTTTTTGCATTCGTTCAAATGCAGCTGTATTAAATCTAGCTTTTTTTCCCATACCAGGTATATTCATACCCTTAAATAAACTTTGTAAATTATCCATTCCGGGCATATCCTTCATTTTTTTCATTAATTCACTTGCTTCATCCATTAATTCGCTTTCTTTTATATCACCTGACTTAATCTTACTATCTAACTTTCCTCCAACTTTTTTAACCAATCCCATTAATTTTGTAGGATTTTTAAATAACTTTTTAAATACATCTTCTTCTGAGTCAATATTATTTACGTCTATATCCATTTCTGCCGCAGTTTCTTCCGCTATTTCTGTTGCTAATTTTCCTAATTTACCATCCATCATAGATGAAATATGTTTATGTAGTTCATCAGCATCGGGCAAATTACTTTTATCAAACATACCTTTTTTTTCTTGTTTTTTGTTTGTAGTATTTTTTTTACCTTCATTATCTTCTTCTTCATCTTCGTCTTCTTCATCTATATTAATACCCATATTTTCAAACATACTCGACATATTTTTTATTGTATCTTCCAATTTATCACGAAAATCAGTTTCATTAATTGCTTCGAATAATTTAGCTGTATCACCAAATGATTCATTTGACTTTACATGAGATACAACTGAAAACAATACTAATTGTAGATATTTCCATATTTTATCTTTCATAGTATCTGTAATACCCTCTAAGTTCCATAATTCTACAAAATCAATATTTGGTAATAATTCTTTTTTATTATTTTCAGATTTTTCAAATAATTCTTCACGTTGATACAAAATGTCAAAAAATTTCTCAGGAAATTCTCTCATAACATGATCAAATAGAAACTGAGTATTCAATACACTCTCTTCTTCATTATGAATATAATATGTAGTTATAATATTCTTATATTCTCCAAAACTATTTTCAATATCATCAATAAAATCTGTTATTATTTTTTCAAACTCTTTAGAATAAGGCGCATGATTTGATTTGTCCTCCTTGTTCTCCTTTCTTGTTTCTTTCTCACTTTCAAAAGACATACTTTTATATATCTTATATTTTTAAATTATATAATTAACATATTATATAATATAAATTCTTAACCATAATAAATATGATTTTCTCCAGAATTCCAATATAAATTGGATAATTTAATTAAATTTGTTACATATTTAATTGCTGTAGATTTATCATCAGTTTGCATTATTTTTACTCTATGACGCATCATTTCTAATGTTTTTAATGTTAGATCTGCATTACTACCTAAATTTCGAACATCATGACTATAATCTTTAGATACAAAGAAAGCCTCACATTCATCTACATTCCCATTTAACATTACTTTTTCGTATGGTATTGTTATATATCTTTGCCATATAGAAATTAATAATTTTGGATTCGTTTTTTTAACCATAATAGCTAAATTTTTTGCTTGCGGTATTGTTACTTCATCTGGAAAAACTCTATATATATCATCACAAAATTGAAAAAATTGGTCGTTAAATGTTTTCATATAAACTGTATTATTTACCATTGTCATCCCTTATTATACTTATAATTATATATGTCTTTAATATAATTTAAAATTGATTATAAATTTAATGTTATTATATATAACATTATGGAAAATATAGCAAAATATTCAAGTTCAACATACACCTTTTTATATTATGAAAAATTTATTAAAAAAAAGTATAATAAAAACTATTGAGTAAATAAATTAATTATATATTCATCTTTTATAAAATCTTCTATTTTTTTATTCTCTAATATACATGTATTATAACTCTCAACAAATTTAGATCTACCAGATAGATTAGTTTCATGTGATAAAGATAATATTGTTTTACAGGGATCCAGTTGAATAACTGGAAGATTTAAATTTAATAGAAATTTACCTTCCTCTGCACTTATATCTTCATTATTATAATTAGTTATTTTTAATAAATCTTTTTTAAATGCTAATGTTCCAGAGAAACAATGATTTATAGATGTTGGACCAATTGCACCTATCATTTCATAATTTTTAAAATAATTATACAATACATTTGATCCAGCACAATAAACATTTGGACTATTAATTAATATATTAACTGCATGTGATACTCTTTCGGGTGGATAATAATCATCATCGTCTATATTTACTATTATATCGCCTTTTGCATAATAATTACATAAATTTCTTTTTTCTCCTAAAATAATTGGTTTATCTCTTTTATATCTATAATATCTTATTTTTGGTAAATTATTTGTTTTTGATGCTTCATTTAATATATCTTCTATTTCTTCGTCACCATCATTTACTATTATCCATTCCATTTTATCTTTGGGATAATCTTGTAATTCAATACACCTTATTACCATTGGTATGTATCTTCTTCTATTAAATGTTGGAGTACATAAACTAACAAGAGGTAACTCTTCTGACATATAATTTATTATTATATATTTTATTTTAATTAAGTACGAGGTTTCGGTAAAGGTATTTCTTTATTTCTAGATTCTACTAATTTCTCTAACATATTTTCATCTGTTCCTATTTTATCTGGTGTATATGTATCTGGTGGAGTATTCATATATGTATTATAATCTATTGTCGCATAACTATATGTTTGACTCATTCCTGCATTTCCATCTGAAGAACTAAATTCTTGTATTGGAGTATCTAAATAACTATAAAAATCAGATACAATATTATCACTTCCACCAAAAAAAGAAAATGGTGAAGGTTCTAAATCATTCGTATTTGTTTCTTTTTCTTTCATAGAAATAAATTCAATAATTTCATTTCCAAATAGAACTCTATTACCATAACTTTGTAATGATAAAGCAGGAACTTTATCAACTGTTTTTTCAACTTCAAATTCATCGCCATTTCTTAACTTAACAAAAATACTATCGTTTTTTAATATTCTATTGTCTAAAGATATATAATTAAACTCGTCTTTGATCATTGATTTAGATAATTTAGTAATAATTTTATTTGAATGAGGACAATGACTACTATAATATAATATATTCATATAATTATTGACATTATAATATTGTCAATAGATATACGTATTATTTATTAAATATTAATTATTTATTATTATTTAATAAAATTGATTAATAAATTTAAAAGTAAATAGTTATATAATATAATGGAACCGTCTTTGCAAAATATCTCAGATAATAATACTAATCTTGAATTTACACTTACAGGTGTAGATACAAGTATTGCTAATTCATTACGTAGAATAATTATTTCCGATATACCTTGTTTTGGATTTAGAACATCTCCATATGAAAAAAATGATGCAATAATTGAAAAAAACACAACACGATTTAATAATGAAATTTTAAAACAACGTTTAAGTTGCATTCCTATTCATATTACTGATCCTAAGTTTCCATATGAAACATATGAAGTTGAAATAAATAAACAAAATGAATCAAATAAGGTTGAATTTATTACAACTAAAGATTTTAAAATTAAAAATACATTAAATAATGAATATTTATCAGTTGAAGAACAGAAAAAAATATTTCCACCAGACAATATTACTAAACATTATATTGATTTTGCTAGATTAAGACCTGCTATTTCTGATGAAATTCCAGGAGAAATATTAGTTATGAAATGTAAAATATCAAAAGTAAAAGGCAATATTGATTATATGTATAATAATGTTAGTGTTTGTTCTTATGGGAATACAATAGATTCATCTAAAGCTGAATCAGAATGGAATAAATTAGAAAAGCAATATTCTAAAGATAAATCAGAAGAAGAAATACAAAAATTATATAATAACTATATGTTATTAGATGGTAAAAGACAATATATAGCTAATAGTTTTGACTTTCTAATAGAAACTATTGGTATTTATAAAAATCAGGATTTGGTTAAAATAGGATGTGATGAATTAATTAAAAAATTTAATAAAGTTGTATCACTAATAGATGATGATACACTAACTATTAATAATAGCGAGAATACTAATAATAATTCTTATGATATCATTTTAGAAAATGAAGACTACACTATTGGTAAGGTAATTGAATTTTTACTATATACTAAATACTTCAAAGATAATAAAAATAAGAAGATTAGCTATTGTGGATTTTTAAAAAAACATCCCCATGATGACTTTAGTATAATCAGAATAATATATGATAATGATGTAAATGATAGTTATATTAAAAATGATATTAAAATTGTTTCACTTTTAGCTATTGATATATATAATAAAATTAAGTCCCTATTTATATAAAATTGTAATGCGTAAAAATATTTTATATAAATAAATAGTATATGGTTTCACAAATATTTAAATTAGATTTTGATAATCAAATTTTATGGAATTTATTGTCTTCCATCTGTGAAAAAAAAAAATGAATATTATTTAATAAATAAAGAAAGTTTTAAAAGAGGTCATTTATTTAGCAATAGTATAAGTGATTTTTATAATGAAATTTCATCACATTATCATCATTCTAAAAAACATTATCTAGAAAATGCGGTTACATATAAAAAATTTTTAACTATTATTAGACAAGTGTGTAAAAATAATAATATACTTTTTAGATCTGAAATTAAATATATGAAATCAACATATGAAATTATATATTATATATATCACAATCCGAAATTATAAATATTGAGATACTGATTTTTTTAATATATATGATATATTATAATTTGTATTAATGCATTCATCAAAGTTTGCTTTAGCAAACCAACTAAAGTGGTGTCTTTCTAAAATTTTGTCATATGGAATATAAACACCTAATATATTTTTATTGAATGATATATGTTTTTCACTAAAAAATAATTCCAGTGACATTACTTCACCATTATGTGTTTTTACACCTAGATAATCAGCATTTATTAATGATGCTTCATTGTTTTTAATTTTCTCGTATATTAATCTATTAATTGAATTATTAAAATTATTTTCATCTGTTGTATTATTATGAATTGTTATTTCAATAGATTTAATAATTTCATTAATTACAGGATTTTCACGTGTTGATCCCATAAATCTATAATTAGGATATAACATAGTCATATCTGATAAATTAGAATTTTCAATAAATTCACCAAAAAATGGTTTATTTGAATTTTTATATATATTTATTAAATCTTGATAACAAACAAAACTATAAGGCGCTAGTAATCCTCCATATTTATATATTAGTTTCATTAATCCTAGAGTTCTCATATATCCCAATATAGGTTCGTCTATTAATGTCATATCTATTTTCCAATTTGGTAGCAACTGTTCGAAACTATCGTCATTTATTATACATACATGAAATGAATCACTGCATCTATCAATAATACTTTTAACACAAATATAAATATAATCTTGATTTATGTTTTCGTTACTTCGCGAATAAAATGAATCCCAATTTCTACTATTTTTTTTATAAGGAACATGTATCCATAATATTGGTTTTTTTAATCTATTACTTGTTATTTCCTTTAATAAATAATCATTTATCATTACATTATTTTTTTCAGTATCGTTGTCATTTTCTTTTTTTTCATATTCTTTATATAATGAACTTATTATATACAATGACAATAATGCTGCACCCACTTTAATTATACTTGAATTCATTATATCTTTCATATATAATATATGAAGGATATAATTTTTTTAATAGCATTAACATTATTCTTAAATATTATTAAACTAAATCTTAATACTAATTTATTTATACGATATTCTTTGTAATCTACTCATAAAAATATCATTATTTTTTTCTACTTTTTCTTGTTTTTCTAGTAATTGAAATGCAATTCTATTTGCATTTTCTTCTTCAGTTCTTCTTCTTTGTGCTAAAATTTGATCGGATTTATCTTGCGATAATAATTGAATATTTTGTTCTCTCTGGTTATTATATTCTTGTACATTAGCATATTTAGGTCTCTTATTATAATCATCATTATTAACCGGTATTAATGTTTCGGTATGTGCAGTTTTCAAATCTTCATATGGAAGCTTACTAAATATATCACTATTTCCATAATATGTTTGTTTTGTTCTATCCAACACTGACCCTCCTGATGATAAATTTAATGTTATATCTTCAACACCTCTATATGGTATTATTTCCTTCATTTTTTTCTTCCTGTTTTCTATTTCATCGTGCATATGAGATCTAGATTTAATACTTGTATTTTCTTCAACTTCTGAATTTTTCAACCAATCATTGTATCCATTATCTTGATTATCATCCTGCACTCTTAATTCTTCAAAAGTTTTATTAAACCATCCAGAAAATTCACTTGCATTCTTAAACATACTATTCATATTTGGTAAAGGTTTGCTTTCATCTACATGATCACTATATTCATCACTTTGTGATTTTCTTGTTTTTTGTTTAAATTCATACATTTGATATAATATTTTATAGGCCTTTGAAAAAAATAAAAAATATTCTTTTTTTAAATTACTCTTATCTGGATGTAACATCAATACTTTCTTTTTTGATTTTTTTAAATCTTTTTCATTAAAATCATGTTTTACTTGAAATAAATTTAGTATATCATCTAAATTATAATTATTTATATTAAAATCAATATCCATTTAACATAATTTCAGATTATAATATTATAATTCAGACAAAATAGTTAAACATCTTTTAAAAAATGCATCTAATTCATTATTATCTGTTCCCGATACACTATCGACCGGTATATAGCTAATATTACCCTTTTCGTAACATAATATTGTTGGTACTCCTACTACCATTTTTTTTGATTTTAAAAATGCATATAGATCTAAATGTTCATCAATATCTATTTTAATACATGTTACATCATTCGGCATTTCATTAAACCATTTTTCAACATAACCTTCTATTGTTTTACATGGCTTACACCATTCAGCACCAAACTTAATTATAATTAATCCTTGATTTTCTTTAAGTAAATCAACAAAAGTGTTTCTATCCATTTAAAATATATTGATAATTATACTTTAAATAATTATTCAAAGTATAATTAAATAGCTCCCATCGAGACTTGAACTCGAGACCTTTTGCTTACAAGGCAAACGCTCTACCACTGAGCTATAGGAGCGAACATTGCATAATATACTCGCTTATGCGCTATATATTAAGAATAAGGATCATTGTCCTACTATAGTTGATTAATTTATCTTTAAATTAATTTTAATAATAATTTATATATTACTTAATTTCACCATAAATACATTTAATATATAATATATACATGCAAATAAGAAACTTTTTACTAAATAACCTTGTAAGTTCAATGATCCACTTTCATTGTGTCCAAAAGTAAAATATTGATGAAAATATTTATTCGTAATCGGTAAGTTAAATAAAAAGAATAAAATACCTATAAATATTGGTACTTGTAATTCTCTATATACTTCCTCTAAACTATCATCTTTATTTCTTTCTCTGCGTCTTCTATCTTGTAATTCTTCTATATCTACTAATTCATCAATATAATCTGCCTTTTTAGTTGGTATATAATCGGGAAGAGCTTGATTATCTTGTGTAATTCTACTAGTATCCATTGGAATATCTCTAGATGGTAATGATAATGATCCTGTTTCGCGTGCTCTTTCTAAAACACTATTAATATTTGCTGCACTATCATTTTGTTGTGTTGGTGTTGATTCTAAAGGAATCGGCTGATATGATTGCATATCTTGTTGTGGCATTTGTTGTGGCATTTGTTGTGGCATTTGTTGCGGCATTTGTTGTTGTACTTCGTTTTGTGTTAATGTTATATTATTTGATGTTTGATTAACACTAGGTAATTCGCTAATACTAGTCGTATCCATTATATATGTAAAAAGAAAGCTCTTAAAGTTTATTTACGCAATAGATACTATTTGTTTATTTTTATTACATGATGTAGATTTTAATGAATATTTATAACATTTATTATCTACTTTATAGGTTTTATCTTTTATTTCACTTTCTCCTACAGCTTTAAATATAGTACATGTTTTATCTTTACATACTTCTCTAAACATTGTTGCTAATCCTAACCCTAAAATAATGGATATAATATATTTACCTTCTTTAGAATTAATAATCTGTTTAACCTTCATATATTATAACTAAATATAATTGTTTTTACTCCTGTAATGGAATTTGATTTAAATCTTCATCATCCTCTGGACAGGGTACTTCTTGTTTTTCATATACAAAACAATTTTCAGCTTTATCTTGTAAAATATACTTATTTATATTTTCTGGCGATGGATATATATGAATAACTTTAGGTTCAACACCTGTTATATATACAAAAAACATTCCAATCGCGAAACTAATTAATACAACCGGAATCGATATTAATTTTAACATATATATTAATGTAATTTAAAAAATATTAAGAATTTATAACTTTTCTAAATATATATTCTTGTTCGTTTTCCCATTCAGGCAATCCCGTTATATTGTCATTGCTTATGCGTTGTCTGGCACTTTGATAATTCTTAATTTTAGATAATATATATAATTGTCTTTCACGTTCTTTTTCTGCTAATTCCTCATCTGTTGGTCTCCCTTTATATCGATATATTAAAAATGTAAATAAGACAAAAAAAAATAGTAATAATAATCCAATATTATACATATTATTATAATATTCCATCTTAACACCATGACATTGTTTTAATAATGATTTCAAAAAATATTGCGTACCATTTTCTACTAAAATTGGTTTTCCAGTATTGAACATATATTATGTTAGTATAAACAAAAAAATAATTATACTAAAATAATATATGGAAATAGGAATATTATCTATTGCTCTTTTAGCAGTTTGGTCATTAATTTATATTATATTTAAATCTATATTTGACAGTGATGTATATAAAACAAATGATAAAGGCGAAGTTGAACTTGATGAAAACGGTAATAAAATTGTAAAATTTCCAAAAGCTACCGTTCAATTATTTATATTTGCTACTTATATTATTTTACTTTTTATGTTTCAAATTTTTGCTAGTATTATGGGATATAAAGAATATGCACAAACAACTACAGGTGTAGATGATGTTGATATATCTTCTAAAATACCTCAAATTATACTATATACTCTTTTCCCATGGATGGTTATGTTTGGTTCATTAATTGCACTATTAAAAGTATTTCCTGGATGGAAATTACCTTTTGCTAATACAATTGGATTTTTAATAGTAAAAGTTTTAGGAATTAAAACACTTGCAAATAAATTAATAATTACATATGATGAAAGCGGAAATAGTCTTGAACCGGACACTAATGATGATAATTTTAATAGAGCAATTAGAACTGTTAAACCTATTATACAAGATCCTTCTTTAATATTACAAGAGGTTTCTAGTGATAATTTTGATAATTTCTGGAAAACCATGGATGAAGGTAAAATATTAAAAACAGAAGTAGTTTATAAAGCAAATTATGATAAACCACGAGAAGAAGCACGAAGTACATTGCAACAATATGTAAATATTAAAGAAAATGTAGCAGAATATATATGGTATATATTAGCAGGTGCATACATTAGTTCTTATGTA
>MDTG01341789.1_pt1 | contig 24395 bp, 26 predicted proteins | sample 811421 | NCBI WGS metagenome assembly MDTG01 (sample SAMN05326645, study PRJNA326480) | marine metagenome | isolation source: seawater | place: Pacific Ocean: South East | collected 2011 | reverse complement strand
TTTTTGAATATAATCTTGATGAGTCTTGAGCAACAGATGCAGCTAAATTTTTTGGACCAATTATTTTCTTTGCTTTGTAGTCAATAATTTGTCCATGTTTTGTTAATTCACAATTTCCCCCAAATTCTGATGCTAAGTCAACAATGATACTACCAACTTTCATCGAATCCACCATTTTTTTATTTATCAATCTTGGAGCAGGCTTTCCAGGAATAAGAGCTGTTGAAATGACTATATCCATTTTTTTTATCGAATCTTCAAGAAGTAAGCTCTGTTTTTTTTTGTAGGCCTTTGACATTTCTTTAGCATACCCCGCAGCTGTTTCACCAGAGTCTTCTCCTTTAACTTCTATAAATTTAGCTCCTAAGCTTTCAACCTGTTCCTTAGTGGAAGACCTCACATCAAATGATGAAACTACTGCACCAAGTCTTTTAGCAGTTGCTATAGCTTGTAAACCAGCCACTCCGGCACCAATAATCAAAACCTTTGCAGGAGCTACTGTGCCTGCAGATGTCATCATCAAAGGAAACGCTTTGTTAAATTCACTTGCAGCATCAATAACTGCTTTATAACCAGACAGGTTGCTCTGAGAAGAGAGCACATCCATGCTCTGAGCTCTTGATATTCGTGGCATTTTCTCTAAAGCAAAAACATTGATATTCAACTTCTTAAGAGAATTAAATTCTGTTCGAAATTTTTGTTCATAAAGAAGTGTTAAAATATTACATTTTTTTAGAAAGCGAAACTCATTGATACTTTTTATCTTGGTTGGTCTTTGAATTTTCACGACTAGGTCAGCATTTTTATATAGATCACTGGGTGATGCAGAGATGCTTGCACCACTCTTTTTGTAATCATTATCTGTGAAGGATGAGGTTATTCCAGCGTCTTTTTGAATAAAAACGCTGAAGCCCATTTTTTTCAATGATGGAACGCAGTCCGGCGTGATTCCTACCCTAAACTCTCCATCATATATCTCTGTTGGAACAACTAATTTCATAATGCTTCCTAAGTTAACTTATTTTTTCTAAATCATCCATGAGATTTTTTATTAGATTCATTCCCATTTGCCAAAAGTTTTTGTCCTTTGGATTCAAATCAAAATTCCTGAGTAAAATTTGGTAGTGTCGAGTTCCACCTGATTTTAACAAATTAATGTATTTACTATTGAAGTTTTTTGGTGACTCTTCAAATTTTGAATATAAAGAATTAACTAAACAATCTCCAAATGCATATGCGTATACGTAAAAAGGAGAATGAATAAAATGCGGGATATATGCCCAAAAAAATTTATAATCTTTTGTTAAATTTACATGCTTTCCAAGACTTTCTTTTTGTGTTGACATCCAAAACTCTGAAATATCGTCCTCTGAAAGTTCTTGTTCTGTTCTCGCATTATGAACCTTTCTTTCAAAATCAAAAAAAGATATTTGCCTAAAAACTGTGTTTATCATGTCTTCAATCTTATTACGAAGAAGATACTTTTTTTCTGATTCGTTTTTAGAATTCATTAATAATGACTTGAATGTTAACATTTCTCCAAATACACTTGCTGTCTCAGCTAATGTAAGAGGAGTGTCGGCCAAAAGAAGACCTTGCTTGTTGGCAAGGTATTGATGAACGCCATGACCAAGTTCATGAGCCAAGGTCATTACATCACGTATTTTGCCTTGAAAATTTAGGAGAATATAGGGGTGGCAAGAAGGTACAGTTGGATGAGAAAAAGCACCTGAAGTTTTACCATCAAGGGGTTTAGCATGTATCCAAGATTTTTCAAAAAAAATTTTTGCTATTTCACCGATTCTTTCATCAAAATTGTAATACGACTTAAGTACAATATTTTTTGCCTCTAACCAATCTATTAGTATATTCTTAGAACCTGGATAAGGGGCATTCCTGTCCCAAAAATCGAGCTTTTTCTTTTTGAAATGCTTTGCCTTGTAGGCATAGTAACGGTGGCAAATACTTTCGTAATTTGATTTGACAGTTTTAACTAATGAATCAACATCTTCTTTGTCAATTTGGTTAGATAAATGTCTTGAGGATTCAGAGTATTTAAATCCTCTTAATTTTTTGTCAATATCAAGATCTTTTGAAATATTGTTCATGATGAAAGTAAAATTAAATATATTATTTTTAAGGGTTTTTCCAAAACCTATGGCAGCATCTTTTCTCACCGACTCGACTGAAGATGAGAATAAGTTTATAATTTCTGTCTCATTTAATTTTTTCTTCCTAAAATCAAATTTTAACCTCGTCATTGTTTGATCAAAAAACTTTATCCAAGCTGATGAACTTGTCAAAGATTTTTCCATAAGTATTTTTTCTATTATTTCAGTTTGTTGGAATCTTTTGAATTTATTTAGATTCGAGACCCAGCTACTATACTTTGAATCTTGAAGAACACCCATTTTATTTTTACTAAGCTTATTTATTTCAATACCAAAAAAAACTAAATTTTTTTCAATTTCAGATAATCTTTCATCGGTGCTTTGATAGAATTTATTTTTGTCTTTGTTTAATTGATCTGTACAGTGAGTTAAAAAAGAGAAACTTTTTATAAAATAAATTTTTTCTTCTAACCTCTCGTAATCTTTAATTGAATTGATTAACTTATTGCCAGATAATTTTTTTAGTTTATTTTTATATTTTTTTTGGAACAGATTAGAGCTATGTATTAGTTTATCTATATCATTGTTTATTTCTTTTGATTTGAAATCCGGGTAAAAATCGGCAAGGTTCCATATTGGTAAATTTGACATAGAAAATAAGTAACAGTTAATATCTAATAAATGAATAAAAAAATTAATATTACAAGTATTTTAAATAATGCAACAAGTTTAACAGATATCTTCTTATATTATGAAAGATATTTCCCAAATGTACCTTTTTTATTCAAAAAATCTGAAAATAAATGGAAAGGACAAAATTTTAAAAAAACAGGTATAAATGTTCGCAAAATATTTAATTTTTTCAAAGATTTAGGCTTGAGAAAAGGCGATAGAGTTTTTCTATTATCTTCAAATAGAGTTGAATGGGTAGAGTTTGATTTGGCAATAATGATCGCAGGAGCAATTACAGTACCTTCATTTGTTACTAATAATTGCGAAGATAATAAATACATAATTATGAACTGCAAACCAAAAATAATAATATTTGAAAACGAAATAACCCTTAAAAATAATAAAAAAATTTTTACTAATTTTGACAGATCAAAAGTTTTAAGTATCGAAAAGAGTAAAAATTTTATTGACTATGATAGAATTTTAAAAAAAGGGAAAAAGAAAACTGAAAAAATTAAAGTTCAACCATCTGACATTGCAACAATTATTTACACATCAGGTACTGGCGGAAATCCAAAAGGAGTTGTTCTTCAGCATAAAGCATTGTTACACAATTTAGCAGCAGCACTTGAGTTATTAAAAGAATTTGACATTGATAACGAAAGATTTATATCCTTTCTTCCATTATCTCATTCTTATGAAAGAATGGCAGGATTATATTTCCCTTTATTAATAAATGCTCAAATTTACTTCTGTTCTTCACTCGATAAATTATTTTTGGAAATAAAAGAGGTAAAACCTACGATTTTTTCTGCTGTTCCGCGACTTTACGAAAATATATACAAAAAAATAAAATCAAAAATTAAAAGTGGAGGCAAATTTGAAAAAATTTTAATGAGTATGTTTTTTCAATACGTGGAAAACAGAACAAGAAACTTTTTAATAAACATACTGGGTTGGTTTTTTTTAAAATTCGTTCTTCAAAAAAAAATTAAAGATAATTTTGGTGGAAAAATTAAAGTTCTCATATCAGGAGGTGCGGCGCTTAGTCCTCAAATTGGATCTTTCTTTAATAAAATAGGTTTTTGCTTACTTCAAGGGTATGGTCAAACTGAGGCTGCGCCATTAATAAGTTGTAATAAAAAAAAATTAAATGATTCAAAAACTGTTGGATTTCCCGTGAAAAATGTTGATGTAAAAATATCCAATGAAAACGAAATTTTGGTTAAAGGAGAAAATGTAATGCTTGGTTATTGGGAAAATAAAAAACTCACCAATAAAACCATTTTAAATAAATGGCTTCACACTGGTGATTTAGGTTTTTTTGATAACATAGGAAGATTAGTAATAAACGGCAGAAAAAAAGACCTTATAGTTACCTCGGGTGGAGACAATATTTCTGTTCAGAAAATCGAAACACTATTAACTCAGCAAATAGAGATCGAACAAGCAATAGTTATTGGTGATAACAGGCCTTATTTAGCAGCCATTTTAATTTCTGATAAGAAAAACAGTTATCAAAAATTGAGACAAATAATCAACCTTATTAACCAAGAATTGAACTCTATTGAAAAAATCAGAAAATTTTTAGTTTTTCATGAGCCTTTTACCTACGAAAAAGGTCTTTTAACCCAAACACATAAAATAAAAAGAAAAGTGATCATACAAAGATTTCAAAAAGAAATTGAAAGTCTTTATACAACCTTGAAATAGTTTTTGTACCATGAAATAAATCTTGGAATTCCCTTAATAATTGTTATCTTTGGGTTAAATTTTAAATCTTTCCTGCTTTCAATAATATCGGCACAAGTCTTTTTTACATCGCCTGGTTGCATTGGTAAAAATTTTTTTTTGGCTTTTAAATTTAGGTTTTTTTCAATTATCGATATAAAATCAGACAAAACTTCTGGATGATTATTTCCCAAATTGTAAATTTTATGTTTGGCTATTTTTTTTAAGTTTACAGCACCTTCAATTCCTTTCACAATATCATCAATGTAAGTAAAGTCTCTTTGCATTTTCCCATAATTAAAAATATTTATTGTTTTCCTTTCTATAATACTTTTTGTAAAGATAAATGTTGCCATGTCAGGCCTGCCCCATGGCCCATATACTGTAAAAAACCTTAGACCGATACAATTTATATTAAATAGATGTGAATAACATTCCGCGAGAAGTTCTGTTGATTTTTTTGAAGCTGCATAAAGCGAAACAGGGTTATCTACTCTATCCTTGACAGAAAATGGTAAAATTTTATTTCCACCGTACACTGAGGATGAACTTGCATACAAAAATCTTTTAACATTATTCTTTTTCGCAAATTCAAGCATATTTATTTGACCTAATATATTTGAATTTATATAAGAATATGGATCTTTTAGGGAATGCCTAACACCTGCCTGAGCAGCTAAGTTAATAATCATATCAATTTTTTCTTTTTTGAGCTTTGATATGAGTTTTTTGTCCTCTATATCACTTTTTATAAATATAAAGTTTTTAAAATCTTTAAGAATGCCTAGTCTGTCTTTTTTTAATCTTACATCATAGTAATTGTTAAGATTGTCTACTCCAAAAATATTATGTTTTTTTAAAAGTAATAGTGAGGTGTGAAAACCAATAAATCCTGCGGCTCCAGTAATTAAAATATTCATCTATTTGAGTGGAGTCTGATATTTTTTTTTCCATTCAGGATAATCCATACCATAAACATCTGTTCTTGCTTCTTCATATTCTAAATCTACTTTGAGCTTTTTGGCCTCTTCAACCATCCACTTTGAAAGGCAGTTTCTGCAAAAACCTGCAAGGTTCATCAAATCAATATTTTGCAAACTCTTGTTCTCTTGAAGATGTTTAACTAATCTTCTAAATGCAGCGGCGTCTATTTGTATTTTTTTTAGATCATTTGTCATTAAGAAATTCCTTAAATATGTTTGAAAGTATATTTATATATTTTTTAATTCCTTTTTTTGAACAAATCAAATCGTTTCTTACTTCTATAGAAATATTGTCTAATTTTTTTTGTTCATTCTTATTAATTTTATCTAGAGTAAAATTGAAATGAAATCCTGAATACGGGTAATTACGACCATAGTGAACATGCATCTCATTTAGTTTTCTTTGAATTGGTAAAAGAAGATTCATACTATCATTCCAAAGAAGTCCAAGTTCATAACCCCTGTCAAATTTTTTACTTTTTTTTGTAAAACTATGGATTGAGATTAAAAAAATTTTTTTAAATTTCGATTTTATTTTTTTAATCTCACCTGATAAGCTTAAATGGTAGGGTTTATAAAACTTATTAATCCTAGCAAATCTATTTTTATTATTAATTTTAGTATTTCCAGGTATTTCTATTCCAAATGAAGAACATGGAATTAAACTCGGATCATTCAACTCCCTATTTGGATCTATCAATAACCTTGAGAAATTTGATAACAAACATGTTTGTTTTAATTTTTTAGCTAAACCAATTGATAAGTCTGCAGCGCCAATATCGAAGGCGATATGACTTTTTAAATTTTTTTTTTTAAGACCTAAATTTTTAAATTTTCTAGGAATTTTATTTGTCGCATGGTCGCATATAAATATTATATGGTTTTTATGTGTCTTATCTTCATTGAAGCTTTTAATCAAACAAACATTTTTCATCTCATTTAATTTTATGTTAAATAAGTTTTAAGTGTAGTATAATTTTAAAAATGTTGAGAAATAGAAACACAAAAATTATAGCTACCCTAGGACCAACCTCATCGTCTCCTCTAAAAATACACTCTCTGTTTCAGGCTGGCGCAGACATCTTTAGGTTGAACTTCAGCCATGGAAGCCATGAGGATCATAGGAGAAGAGTCTACCATATAAGACAATATGAAAAAAGATTAGGTAGACCAATAGCAATACTTGGCGATCTTCAGGGGCCAAAAATTAGGATTGGAAACTTTAAAAATTCTTCTGTGATTTTAAAGGATAATCAAAAGTTTATTCTTGATTTAAATTCAAAATTAGGTGACGAAAAAAGAGTCTTGCTACCACACCCTGAAATTTTTAAATCTGTAAAAAAAAATAATAAAATTTTAATTGATGATGGAAAAGTCCTGCTAAATGTTGAGTCAGTTAGTTCAACTCAAATATCAGCTGAAGTAATAAATGGTGGAAAGGTTTCTAATAAAAAAGGAGTAAATATACCTGAAACTTTTATTAAAATGTCATCCTTAACAAAAAAAGACATAAAAGACTTAGAACTTTGTGTTAATCTAAGTTTAGACTATGTTGCCCTATCTTTTGTTCAAAAGTCAAAAGATCTTATTGATCTAAAAAAATATACAGGTGATCAGACAGCGATAATGGCTAAATTTGAAAAACCTTTGGCTATAAGAAGAATGGAAGAAATTTTATCGCACTGTGATGCAGCAATGGTTGCTCGCGGTGATTTAGGTGTAGAAATGCCTCCAGAAGAAGTTCCTATTATTCAAAAAAGATTAGTGGATTCTTGCAGAAATCAAGGCAAACCAATTGTTGTTGCTACACAAATGCTAGACTCGATGGTAAACTCTCCGTCACCAACAAGGGCTGAGGCATCAGATGTAGCCACAGCAGTTTTTGATGCTGTTGATTGTGTTATGTTATCAGCGGAAACAGCATCCGGTAAATTTCCTATCGAATCAGTAAAGATTATGGACAGGATTATTAGGGGTGTTGAAAATGATTCTTCCTATCGACAAATGCTGGATAGTAAAAAAATTAAATTAGAAAAGACTACGTCTGACGCTATTAGCTCCGCTGCGTCGCAAGTAGTTAAAACTGTATTTGCAAAAGCTATCTTTACATATACTAGATCAGGGGGAACGGCAAAAAGAGCTGCAAGAGAACGCCCAACGGTCCCTATAATTGGTCTTTCTCCTGATAGGTTAACCGCTAGACAGCTTTCATTAATTTGGGGTGTTCACAATATCCACGCTTTAGAACCGAAAAGTTTTTCTGGAATGATAGAGAATGCGTGTGAGCTTGCGAAAAAAGAGAGGATTGTGAAAAAAGGGGATTATGTTGTCATAACCGCTGGGGCACCCATTGGTGTGACTGGATCAACTAATAATTTAAGAATTGCAAAAATAAATTAACCTTGTCTTGCTTTAAATCTAGCGTCCGTCTTGTTTATTACATAAAGCCTGCCTTTTCTCTTTACAACTCGACAGTCTCTATGTCTTGATTTTGCTGATTTAATTGACCTAAGAACCTTCATGAGTGTAAAATAATTAATTCTAAAAATTTGTCAATGAAAGAAAATGTATTAATGTTAATTGGTGAAAAAAATTAAGTTAGCTAAACTTTTTGAAATAATAAATACTCACAACGGTAAGGTGGGGAGTTATTTAATTTTATTACTTATTTTACTAATAAGTTCTTCAGTGCTTTTACGATATTGTTTTTCTATTGGTTTTACCTGGTTACAAGATTTTTATATTTGGGTGCATGCAATTCTTCTAATGCTTGGAATGTCATACACGTTAAATAAAAATGACCATGTTAGAATAGACCTGTTTTATAGAAAATTTAGTTTAAACAAGAAAAGAAATATTGATTTATTTGGATCAATTATTTTTGGTTTACCTTTGTGTTATTTTTTAATTTTTGATGGGTATGAGTATTTTATAAGATCTTTTTTGATAAGTGAAAATTCCAAAGAAACCGGTGGTTTGCCTAACTTATTTATTTTGAAGTTTTTCATTTTTTTAATGGGTAATCTTCTTTTTATTGAAATTATAAATAAAATTTTTAAACGATAAACAGTCTATGGTCGAATTTATAAATCAAGAATTCTTTGCTTTTTTGTTATTCTTTCTGTTGGCGATTTTTTTACTATTTGGTTATCCTGTCGCACTCACGCTTGCTGGTACGGCAATTATTGTTGGTTTTATTGGCTTTTTAATGGATCTCTTTCCTTTAGTTTTATTAAGCGTATTGCCAAACAGGATTTTTGGACTTCTCACAAATGAAACACTTATAGCTGTGCCCTTATTCATTTTTATGGGAGTCATGCTTGAAAAATCAGGAATCGCAAATGAGCTTTTGGAAAATATGAGTAAAATGTGGGGTGAAAAGAGAGGTGGCCTTGTTTATTCAATCTTAATTGTAGGAGTTCTGATGGCAGCATCTACTGGTATTGTGGGTGCAACAGTTGTAACAATGGGGATATTGTCCTTACCATTGATGATAAAGTGGAAGTATAATAAAAAAATCTCTACGGGAGTCATATGCGCAAGTGGAACACTTGGACAAATCATCCCTCCCTCTATTGTACTTGTCTTACTTGCAGATGTTTTCCAAGGAGCAAACGAACAAGCTTCTGCAATTTCAGGCGATCTTGCTCCGGATCCAGTAAGTAGTATCGATTTGTTTGCTGGTGCAATTTTACCTGGTCTTTTTCTTGTAAGCCTTTACTTTTCGTGGATTTATATATGTTCAAAAGTTAATCCTGAAATATTTCCAAGAAATAAAATAACTAAAAATGCAGATTTTAAATCTACAAAAATTTTAAAAATTATTTTGCCTCCAATTTTTTTAATTATTTTAGTGTTAGGTTCAATTCTCTTTGGAATAGCAACTCCTACAGAATCTGCTTCTCTTGGCGCCTTAGGCTCAATAATTATCTCAATAAAAAAAAAAAAAGTGAAATTATCAACCCTTCTTGAAGCAAGTGATGAAACATTAAGAATTTCATCGATGGTATTTTTTATTTTAATAGGAGCATCTTTATTTTCACTTGTTTTTAGGGGGTTTGGTGGAGATCTTATTGTTGAAAATTTTATAACTGAAATACCAGGAGGCCCTGCGATTTCATTTTTCATTGTTATGATTGTAATATTCCTATTGGGATTTTTTTTGGATTTTTTTCAAATTGTTTTTGTAATTGTTCCAATTGTTGGTCCCTCACTAATAGCAATGGGTTTTGATCCAGTTTGGTTGGCATTAATGTTTGCGATAAATTTACAAACAAGTTTTTTAACACCTCCGTTTGGTTTTGCTTTATTTTACTTAAGAGGCGTTGCTCCTAAAGAAATTAAAACTAGTGACATTTATCAAGGGGTTGTTCCCTTTATTTTCTTACAGATTTTGTTACTAATTATTCTTTATAAATTTCCATCAATAATAACTTGGCTTCCAAAGCAATTTTAATCACCTAAAATTCTTGCATTTAGATAATCTGCCTCTGAGTAATGAGACCAGAAAATTGCCAGCTCTCTAAAAGACATAATATTGTCAAAAATTTTCTTAGAAAGTTTGTCTTTTGATGCAATTTCTGAAACAACTTCATCTGATCTAACTTTTAATAGTTTTAATACTGAATCATTATATCTAACAAAGGAAACATTGAATTGATCTTTAAGTTTTTTAACTGCAAAACAATTTCTCGCAAAAAATTCAGACGCAATAAATGAATTAGATTTTACACAACAAGTTTCAACCAACCTTTGTAAACTTTTGCTTAATTTTTCCCATGCTTCAAGATTAATGAAGGCCTCTAAACAGGTTCCTGGTTCATGCCAACCTGGATAGTAATAAAAATCGCATACCTTATGCAATCCCTTTCCAAGGTCAGCTGCAGGCCCTATCCATTCTGTTCCATCAATTGTTCCTGATGTTATTGCGGGAACAACGTCTGGACCAGGAAGAAGAACTACATTTGTTCCATAGCTCTTTAGTACTTCTCCACCCAATCCAGGCATTCTAAACTTCAAACCCCTAAAATCTTGAACTTCTTTGATTTTTCTATTAAACCAACCACCCATTTGATTCCCAGTATTACCAGCAGGAAAAAATTTCAAATTAAGACTGTTATAAACTTCATTTGCCAACTTCATCCCATCTCCATGGTAAAACCATGCACTCATTTCTTGCTGATTGAAACCAAAAGGAATGCCAGATAAAAAAGAAATTGCAGGAGATTTTCCAGCCCAATAATAAGGAGACCCAAAACCCATTTGACAAGTACCACTTTGAACAACATCAAAAGACTCGAATGCTCCTACTAATTCATTAGCATGAAAAAGTTTTATATTCAATTCACCCTCTGAGATTCTTGTAATTTCCTGACATAACTTTGTAAAAGCTCTTCCTAATATTCCTGCTTTGTCAAATGCAGAAACTGCAACCCAAGTAATTTTTTTTTTTGATGTTGTTACTTTTGGTGATAATAAACTTGATGCTGCTAGACCACTAATTGCGGCAGATTTAATTGTATTTTTTAAAAATTTTCTTCTTTTCATAATCTCAAAAGCTGGTGGGCGGAACAGGGATCGAACCTGCGACCTATTGCGTGTCGAGCAATTGCTCTCCCAGCTGAGCTATCCGCCCGATATTTTGAATATACATCTAAAAATTCAAACCAACAAGAAAAATGGCATACTATTTGCTGTGAAATCGTCATGATATCAATAATACGAACAGGACTTGACGCAGCAAACAGAGATTTAGCAGTTATTTCAAATAACATAGCTAATGCTGGAACCAATGGTTTCAAAAAAAGCGAAGCTCAATTTGAAGATTTGTATCACTCTCAACATAACAATTCAACCGAGATAGCGAGAGGCATGGGTGTAAAAACAATAAAACCAAGACAAAGCTTTGCTCAAGGATCATTACAAGCCACGAATGGTAGCCTTGATCTGGCTATCATGGGTGAAGGTTTCTTTGTTTTAGGAGAACCATTGGGAAGACAAGGAGCAGATGGTAATCAAACACCAAGATTTTCAAGAGACGGATCATTTCAATTGGATAGATCAGGTAACTTAGTTAATACCGATGGTCTTCCACTTTTAGGAATTGGTCAGACTCCAATAAACATACCCTTTGTGAAGGATATTGTTGATGGCGAGTCAACTACAACAAAAGGATTATTATCAGAAATATCTGTTAATAGTGAGGGAGAAATTATTGCAACATACGGACTGGATAATGTTGAAAAGGTTGGTCAAGTACAACTAGCTGACTTTGTAAATGAACATGGTTTAAAAAACATTGGTAACGCGAGATTTCAGGAAACACCCGAGAGTGGGCCTCCTACTTTTGGTTTACCAAAAGAGAGAACAATTGGAAAGATTCAAGCTGGTTTTCTTGAAAAATCAAATACTGACATTACTGACGAAATAGTATTAATGTTAAGGACCCAAAGAGCATTTAATGGTTGTTCAAAGCTTCTTCAATCTGAAATTGATATTACTAAAAAACTTTCCCAAAGGTAGTTATAGCACTGGTATATTCCAGATTATTGAATCAATTTTAATTTTTGTTTTATTATTTATGTAAAGATCTCCAGAATCATTTGTCATTAGACTATCTAAAATTTTTAAAGATACTTTAATTTTTTTCGTGGAATTCTTTTTATATGATAAATATCTAATCAGCTCATTTATAATTGACAAATTGTAATAAACACTCACCTCCATCAAAGCTTTATCGGAATGAATGAATAAATTATCGGCTATTTTTTTGTTCTTTTTTCGAATAGTAAGCTTGCATCTTCCTTTAGATATATTCTCAAACCCACAATCTACATAGATTTCTATATCTTTTTCATATTTTAAGTCAATATTATCTACTCTTAAAACAACATTATCTATTTTTTTCCAAATATTTTTTTTATTCTGGATTGATTTCATCTCTTAATTTTTCAATGATAGATTTTTTAATTTGGGAAATTCTTCCTGTACTAATTTCCAAGACTTCAGCTATTTCGTATACATTTAATTCTTCGACATAGTAAAGTTGAGCAACCATCGCTTCTTTTTCATTTAGAATATTCAGGGCATCTCTTATTTGTTTTTTTAATTCCTTATTTTGTAGGTCAGCTTCTGGATTGTCTTGATTGCTTGCAAAAATAATTGAGTATTCACTGTAAGCTGCGTCCAAACTTTGAACAATATTGGCTTCAAATGCTTGTTTCCAATAGTTATATTCCTCATCGTTTATTCCCATAAATTCAATTAATTCTCTTGTTGTGGGCTCTCTATTAAGCTGTTTTTCTAAATCAACTTTATACTTTTCGAATTCTTGTTTTTTTTTTATTGTAGTCCTGCATAAATTTGAATTTTTTCTGAGATAGTCAATTATGGAACCTCTAATTCGTAACTTTGCATATTGAGAAAAATTAACTCCATCTTTAGGGGTATACTTTTGAGCAGCATGAACAAGCCCTTCCATGCCCTGTTGAATCAAATCTTCAACATCAACAATATTCTGAACCCTTGCATGAAGCTGCCAAGAGATTTTCTTAACCAAATTTAAGTTTTCTTGAATTAAATTATTTATTGAAGTTTGAGACTTGTCTAAGTAATACTTATTCATGACTCTAACTTTACGCCCTTTTTTTTACTTTTGAAAGAAAAGTTAATCCCCCCCACTCATTATTTGGTGTTTCATTAATATTTTTTGCAATCTTTAGAAATGATTGAGATATTTCCGATTTTGGTTCACTAAACATTATTGGAATTCTATCGACTATTGATTTTCGAATTTTTCCAGAATTTTTTATGCATCCAACATAGTGTAAATTAACATCTAAGAATTTTGAGGTAATTGATTGGAATTTTTTGAATAGTTCTTTTCCATGTTTTTCGTCATCAACTTGGTTTACTGCAATACAATAGTTTTTAAAAGATGATTTTGAAAATAAAGCTTTAATGAGAGCGTATGAATCAACAAAACTTGTGGGTTCGCCAATAATTACAATAAGTATTCTGTCACATGCCATTGAAAAGACTAAAGCATTGTCTTCTGCACCAGCAGCAATATCAACCATTAATCTTACATTTCCCTCTTTTTTTAGATAATTGTCAATTTCATTCAAAATCGAATATCTTTTTACATTTTCAATGTTTAATAGATTGTCAGAGGCCGTTCCTCCAGATATTAAATTTATTCCGCTCTTAGTAGATATAACTATTTCTGAGATTTTTTTATTGCCTGCGATAATGTCAGCAATTGAATATTGAGGGTTAACTCCCAACAAAACATGAGAATTCGCCATTCCCATATCAGTATCAAGAAGAAAAACTTTTTCGCTTAGCTTTTTTTGAGCAATTGATAAGTTCACAGCAAATGTTGTCTTGCCAACACCACCTTTACCACTAGTTATTGCAATAGAATTAGACACTTTTAAAATTCTCTTTCATATATTTTGTTAAAGAGTTTTCATTAGCTTCAATTATTGAATCTATTAAAACTTTTGTCCCCGTAACTAGACCAATTCTTGCATTATTTAAGGCAAGCGATGAAAATTCTTCTGCACCAACCCAACACTCATCCAGTTTGGTTACTGCAACCATCGGTCTGATTTCAGAAACTTTTTTTGTTAATCCATTTATCATTTCAGAGTTTGAACCACTTGGCACTGCTAATATAGAACAAAAATTAAAAGACGGAAATGAATTTTTTATCTCTTTAATTTTTTGTACACCAAAATTTAAATCTCCTGAAAAGTCAAAAATATTTATTGTATTTTTTTCAACAGAATCATTAAAATTAAAAAAATTATAATCTTTTACAGGGAAACCTAATACCCTGCTATATGATCTTAGAACATCAGTACTTCCAGTGCTAGAGCTATTTACATCAATAAAATTGATAATTTTAGACGACTTTTTATCAGACAAATAAGAAGCAATCTTAGCAGAAAGAGTGGATTTCCCAGATCCTGAATTTCCAAAAACAAAAATATTTTGAGAATTCAAAAATCTTGAAAAATCATCAGAGGCTAGTTTTTTTGATAACTCTCGAAAGAAAGCTACTCTTCCGTCTTCAAGGTTCTTTCCTATAAAAGAGTAACTTAATTTATTGACAATTTCTGGTGAAAACTTTTCTTGTCTAAGTTTAATTGGTGTATAATGTGATAATTCATCAGAAACTCCATTTTGGTCAGTTAATATCATGCTGTTCATATCACTTTTAAGAGACTCTAATTGCTCTTGAATTTTTTTTAAGATTTTTGAATCATTTTGATTAGAATTTAGAGATTTAGAATTTTTTCTCCCGAGGTAGGAAATGTTATCATTATGTTTGACTTTACCTAATTCTTTTTGTTCAATTTCTTTCATAAAAACATTTGAGAAATTTTTATTTTCTTCTAGTTTTTTTTTGTGAGTCTCTATAACATCATCATTATCTGAAGCTTCAACTTCAACCACTCCATTATTATTCTTAGTTGATAAAATTATTGCTTTATCACCAAATTCATCATTAACTAAATTCATAGCGGATTTCATATCTCTAGCCTTAAATAGTTGAGTTCTCATTTTCATTCTCCTTTTTAGTTGAGGTTGATATTTGTTCTCCGATAGTTGCAATCACTTTTACTTTCTTGTTTTCTGGAAGTTCAGTGAACGAAAGCACAACTATGTCATCGACATGTTGACGAAGAAGTATTGATAAATCTTTCCTTATTATTGGTGAAGTAACTACTACAAGAGAGTTCCCATCAAGGGCAGTTTTTTCTCCAACGTCAATTATTGATTTTATCATTTGTTTTGCCAAAGCTGGGTCAATTAATAAACCATCAGACCCACTTTTATTAGACATCGAAATTAACATTTGTTCAAATTCTGGGTTGAATGTAATAACATCTAAGGATTCATTTACGCTAGAAATTTTTTGAATTAGCAAAGATGAAATAGCTGGTCTTACTGCCTCTGATAGTTCATCAGGGCTAAGTTTTTTTTCTGATAAATTTGATAATGCTTCTAATATTTTTTTTAAATCATTAATTGGAACTCTTTCAACGAGTAAGTTTCTGAGTATGATAGTTAAATAATGTAATGGGACAAGTTTTGGTACAACTGATTGAACCAACTGAGGATTAGATTTAGCAAGATTATCGAGAAGAGACTGAACATCATCTTGACTAATTAACTCTCCTGCATATTTGAGTAAAATTTGATTTAAATGAGTGGCTATAACCGCCTCAGGCTCAATTATCATATAATGATTAGCTTCTGCCTTTGCCACTAGATGTTGCTCGATCCAAAATGCATCGAGTCCAAAAGAAGGGTCTTTTACTTGAATACCCTGAACCTTCAGTTGCGTTTCATCCCCTGGCATTGCTAACTTTCTATCAACATAAATCTTGTCCTCAGCCACAATTGTATGGCCTATTCTTATCTTGTAGGAATTTGCATCTAACGATAAATCATCTTTCACTCTTACATTAGGAATTATAAATCCTAAATCCTTAGAAACTTGTTTTCTTATTCCCGTAATTTTCGATATCAAAGGTCCTGCCGATTTTTTGTCATTTGAATCAACCATTGAAATAAGACCATAACCTAAATCAAGAGATATTGAAGCATTATCAGAGACCTCTTCGATCTCAATTTTACCAATATTTTCTTCCTCTTCTTTTAAAACATCTTCTTTTTCATCAATATCTTTTTCATCAGTCTGAGATGTAAACCAGGCAATAATCCCAGAAAAAAACGCACCTGCGAGAAATAATGTGTTTGGCATCCCAGGTACTAATCCAAAAAGCAATAAAACTGCAGAGACTGGTACCCATGCTTTTGATAAACCCATTTGCTTTGATATCTGACCTGCTAAATCATTATTATCAGAAGATATTCTTGTAACTATTGTTGCGGTTGCCATTGCAAGAAGAAGAGATGGAATTTGAGCTACCAATCCGTCACCAACAGTTAAAAGTATGTATGTTTCAGCGGATTCATTGAGACTCAAGTCATGCTGGACACTACCTACTATAAGCCCTCCAATTATATTTATCAGAAGAATTAATATTCCGGCTATTGCGTCACCTTTAACAAATTTTGCAGCACCATCCATAGCACCATAAAACTCGCCTTCTTTTGCAATTTCGTTTCTTCGTGTTTTTGCCTCTTCACTTGTAATTATGCCTGCGTTAAGGTCAGCATCTATCGCCATTTGCTTACCAGGCATTGCATCTAATGTAAATCTTGCAGCAACCTCTGATACTCTTCCAGCTCCTTTTGTAATAACAATTAAATTTATAATTACCAAAATTGCAAAAACAAAAAGACCTACTGCGTAACTACCAGACATCACAAATTCTCCAAATGCCTCAATAATTGATCCTGCTGAATCTGTTCCATTATGACCATCCTTCAGAATTACCCTTGTAGATGCTACATTTAGCCCCAATCTTAATACAGTTGCAAAAAGTAAAACAGTTGGAAAACTCGAAAAATCTAAGGGTCTAAATGTCTGAAGTGCAACCATCAATACAAGTAAAGAAACCAATAAATTCGATGTGAAAAGTATGTCTAACATCCAAGGTTGCAATGGAATTACCATCATTGCAATTAGGATCATTATTCCAACAGGAATACTAAAAGTTCTTATTAAATTAATTAAGCTATCTTTTTGGAATGATTTTAGCACTAAATCCATACTAAATCCTTTTTGTCAAAATTTTGACCGCTGTAAGGTGCTAAAAACCAAGATTTTAATCTATTTTTTCTCATGAATACTATGATGCAAGAGATATGCCATAGATTAAGAAGGAAACAAAAGAGAGTCTGATCAAGATGGCATAATTTATGCAAATAAGTTATCAAATTATTTTATTATGAGGTTTTAATTATGAAAAATTTTTTATTAATATTATTCACAATATTTATTCATTCATGTAGTGGAAACTTTATGAATGAGCTCAATAAGCCTAAGCTAGCTCAAGATAATTATGATGAATATTCAGAGCCGACTAATCAGCTTAATAAGACCAGAGAATTGTTAGACGGAGGGTCTATAACTTTTCCAACTTTGACCGCAACTGGTTATGCTGTAGTGTCCACTCAGCCTGGTCAGAACGTTGAACAAAAAAGGCTTATGGCTATAAGGGCTGCAAGAATGTCCGCGATGAGAGAATTAGCTGAGCAAATTCATGGTTTAAAAGTTGATAGTAACACAACTGTTATTGACCTTATGGTTCAAAACGACACATTTAGAGGTATAGTGTCTGGTGTTATAAGAGGCGCAAGAACTGTTCGAATAAATCCAACAGGAAGTGATACTTACGAAACGGTATTGGAAATTGATCAAGATATGGTCGCATATCTTTTTAGACAAGCTCAGTCACTATAGAGGTTAGAAATTGAAAAAAATAGAGTATAGTTCTTACGATGTCCTTCTAAAACAATTAGCTTACTTCTTCAGTATACTGCTTGTTTTACTCCTTGGCTCAACTTATTTAGTAGCAAATGAAATTGGGTATAAAGAAATCATATCCAATGGAAGAGCTGTAATAATTGATGGGAATGAAAGCCTTGCAAAAAAAAGGGCTTTGGAGGACGCTTTATATCTTGCAAGTCTTCAGGGAGGTGCCAGAGTTGACGGGTTCTCGAGCGTTGATACAAGAACTAATTTAAATGAAACATTGCTCGTGAGACCATCGTCAACAATTAAAGATTTTGTAGTTTTAGAAGAAAATGCTGATTCAACTCATTATAATATAACAATAAAGGCTTACATAGTAAATGTTAATAGTTTCCTTGACTGCTCAAGTAGAGATTTTGTAAACCTTTCATATTTATCACCTCATTTTTCGATTTCTAGCAGATTAGCACCGTGGACTCAAAAACTTCCTAATGTAATTTCTTCAAGTATCTTAAATAATCTTGCAGAGATAAATTATATCAATTTAGAGGATACGTCCAAAGTAGCTTTTAATCCAAAAAAGGTATTGAAAAAATCAATTAATTTAGATTACAATAATATTGTTGAAAGCAAAAATAATGCATTAAAAAATGGAGAGTTTGCTGTACACCCCATAATTAAACTTGACTTTGCCAAGGGAAGATTAACCCGAATTTCAAAAGAAATCATTGTTAATTTAACTCTCAATATTTATGAGGGGCCGAACTTTAATTTATTAGAGTCGATAGATTATAAATTTTCGCTTTGGTCTGGAAATAAAACTGGCTATGGACACGTTGACTCCTTTTTAAGGGTATCTCAAGACAAATTAACTGATTTTGTTAGAACAAGCATTTCGAAGATTCAATACAGGGTGCTTGATAAACTTAAGTGTCAACCATTACAAGCTGAGATCAAGTTAATCGATAATAAACTTGTTGTTCCAATTGGTTTAAATCAAGGTTTGAAAAAGGGTTCTGTTGGGTTTGTTTCTGATGGAAGAGATGTTATTATGAGTGATTGGGTTGTTCTAACTGTCAGTGATTCTAGAAGTGACTCATCTGTAGTTGAACCATTAAACCCATTAAATAAAAACGAAAACATGACTGGAAAAATCATTAAATTTTTAAACTAGGTGAAACATGAAAATTTTAATAATAATTTTATTTACAATCCTTTTATCCAACAATCTTAAATCAAATGAACCTTTCGTTGTTTTAGAATATAAAGGAGCTCTAGGTACAAATCAAAAGTTAAACAAAGAAAATCTTTTTATTAAGGACCAAAATCATTCTGTTAATCACAAAGTAAAAAACGGTGAATCATTAAGCGGAATTTTAAATAAGTATTACGGTAATAGCGGGCTTAACATGAAAATCATTGAAGTTTCATTAATTGAAATGAATAAACATGCTTTTGTAAGAGGCAATCCTCACTTTTTATATGCAGGTAAGAAAATTAGAATACCATCCGTAAATCAAATTATGAATTTAGTTAAAAACGAAAAAAATAATCAAAATACTTCAACAAGAAGTAGTCACATTTACTTTTATGGAAATTAAATCTTTTTTAAAAATTGTCTTTATCTCGATAATCATCTCTTTAGCTTACTCAAGTAATGCAAATAGCTCTACAATTAGCGGATTTGAATTACAAAAAAAAATTGAAGTTTGGCTTAAAGATAGAGGTAAAAATGCTAACATAGCAATTTTAGAACAGATTAAATACCCTTACTGCGATAATTCAAAACTCTTAATCAACGATATTTCTGGAAATTATAAACTCATAAAAGTTAATTGTGTTGGAAAAAACTCTTGGCAATTTATTGTGAGAAATAAAATAAATGAAAAATTCAAAAAAAAAGAGAGAATTAATAAAAAAATTCAGGTAATTGCTCTTAAAAATTCTAAAAATAAAGACGAAATTATTTCTGAGGAAGATTTAGTTTTAATTTCAAAAAAAGGGTCAGAAAGAATGTATGTTACAAATAAAAAGGACGTAATTGGTAAAAAACTTACAAGGAGTTTAAGATCTAAGGAAGCACTAAAGTATTCAAATCTTAAAAATGACTGGCTTATTGAAAAAAATGCCATAGTAACTATTATCAACAACAAGTCGTTTATTACTATAAAAGAAGAAGGATTAGCTATGGATGATGCTAATTTTATGGAAAAAATACGAGTGAAAAATATTAAAAGTGGTAAGATTATTGAAGGGTATGCAAAAAATAAAAAAAAAGTTATATTAAACACTAAACAAAATTAGTTTATTGTCGTTATAATATTTAAGGAATATAAAATGATTGACCAAATTAAAAATAAAAGCATAAATACTGGCCTCAGTAGCAACAAGAAAGTTTTACAAGACAATGTTAAGGTCAAGGCTGAAGTTCAGAAAGCCACAAATTCAGCAAATAAAAAAGTAGATACTCACGATGGAAAGGTTTCGCAGTTCATAACTAAGGAGAAAATAAAAAGTATGAGTAAAGAACCTCCAATCGACAAAGTTACAACGACACGAATTAAGGAAGCCATAAGAACTGGTAATTATCCACTTGATTTAGATCAAGTATCCGCTGCCTTATTTGAAGCTTATAAAGAAATGAAGTAATTAGCGCCAGCTAATGGAAAACATAACAGAAGAATTATTAAATTTACTCAAAAAAGCCAAGGGGTCCAGAGAGTTAAAGGAACTCAATAAACTGGAACAAGATATTCAATCTCTCTCTTTATTAATAAAAAAAAATTTAGAAGAAGATAAAGCAGACCCTAACAATTCAAAATTTTTAGAGCAACTTCAAACAATTAAAGAAGTAATTGATGATCTAGAAAAGACAAATAATTTTAATAACAAAATCTTTAAAGAATTTAAAGATTTTGTTCATGCCAGAAAATTTAAATAAAGTTGTTTTAAACTATTATCCTATTAAAATAATGTTATGAAATTTCTTGAATCTTTTTTAGAAAACGATCTAGTTGGCAACTCATCCATCTTAATTATAACAATAACTATTTTCTTTATTTTCGTAGCAATTTGCTCTTTTTATTTTGATTTTATGAAAAATAAAGATAATTCAAATAAGATTTCAATGTTAGAAAGAGCAATCAAAGACCTAATTGAAGAATTTAGATCTCTTGAACTTAATCTAAACGAACAGAAGAAGATTTTAAACGACTACAAGTATACTCTAGACAAATTAGATTTAGAAATTTCCAGGTTGGCTGACTCAAACAAAGGTGATTCAAAAATAACAACAGCCATCCAAATGGCAAATCAAGGTAGAAGTTTAGATGAAATTTCAAAAACGACAGGACTTACTAATGAGGAAGTTGAGCCAATTCTGAAGTATCACGGAAAAGCATAAGTCACATTTTAAAAATTTGTCTTTCACATGATAATCTTTTGATTGTATTATTTAGTCTGACATCAACTCTCTCATTTTTTCTTGAAATTTTAATTTCTATGTCCAACACATCGTTTTTTAGAACAATCGAATCATCATTAATTTCATAGATTTTAATCGAATGGTAGATATCTCCAAATTGCACATCAACAAGCGAATTTACTTTTTCGTTCTTAATTGATATTTTATCTAAATTAAAACTATTTTTTTTACATTTTAGGGTTTCGTACTTAAATCTTAAAAATAAATCATCACAGGATGTAGAAAGAAATATTAAAAGTAAAATTACAAAAGGTCTTCTTAAAGACATCTTGGAATTAAAGGAAAATCTTAACATATCTTCATTTTTAGAGTTTAATCAATTAGGTTTAGATTCTTGAATATCATTGCCTTCTGTTTTAACTTTTTCTTTATTATCTGGTGTTTCCAATTTTGTATTTGAATCTTTAATTTTTGGTTGTTGAGGGATATTTTCTTCTTTTTTTATGTTATCCTTTTGTTCATTGCTTTCGTTATTTTCTTTATCTAAGGGTGCTTTAGACTCGTTAGAACTTTCATTCTTTACTTTGACATCCTCATCCTTTTTAGTATCTGATGATGAGACCTTTTCCTCTTTCATCCCCTTTTCTTTTGGTTGATCATCATCTGAGACAGCGTCTTCATGTTTTTCAAGTAAATTTTTGGAATCAGATTCTTCAGGTTTTTCTTCTGAATCTTTGTTCTTATTTACTTCTTCAATACTTACTTCGCTTTTTAAAACTTGTTTTTCTTCTATTTTTTGTTTTTCTTCTTTCTTTTTTATTTCTTTTTCATTATTTGTTTCTAAATTATCGCTTTTCTGAATTGGCGATGCACCATCTGTTCCCTCCTCAACTATTTCTGCTTTTTTTGAATCTACAAGTTTCTTGCTATCTTCTTCTTTAACATCGAGAACCACTCCTTGCGCAATTTGTTTGCCATTTATCTCTGCAGCCTCGAGGATCTTAACTCTCACCCATTTGTCTTCCTTAGACTCAGGTTTTTTTTCTTCCTTAATTTCCACTTGCGGTTTCTTATTAATTTGTTTTGGTTTAACGTCAACCTTACTTTCATAAAGCAATTCAATCTTAGATCTTATAATTTTTAATCTGGCAGCTAACGCACCTAATCTGGTAACATCATCCATACTTTCATTTAATAGTTTTTTTATAATTGAATTGACTTCTTCTAGAGGTTTATCTCCAATTTTACTTATAATTTTATCCCTAACCTTTATAACTTCTGGATCTAAGTCCGAATTCATCTCATTTTTTTCATCCATTTTATTGTTACCTTTCTTTTGGCATTTAATTTGTAAATTCTAAACCAAAACAGTTAATAATTTATGAAATGGTAGATAATATTAAACAACAATTAAATGTGTTGAGCAATGCACTAAGAGTAAGAAATAAAAAACAAGAAATTCTTGCATCTAATATTGCCAATGCCGCAACACCTCATTATAAAGCCCGTGATGTTGAGTTTGAAGTAGAATTAGCGAGATCATTGAACGTTGGTCCTTTGAAAACTTCAAATTCTCAACACATTGCACTAACGTCCAAAAGTTTACCAGGAAAAGTACAATTTAGACAGTCAATAAACCCCTCTGTTGATGGTAATACAGTTGAACTGGCGGTTGAACAGATGGAATTTGCAGAAAATTCAATCAGATATCAAACAACTCTTGATTTTATAAATTCTAAAATTAGAGGTCTTAAAAGCGCTATAAGAGGTGAATAATGGATATTAAAAATATTTATCATATTGCACAAAGAGCCATGGGTGCTCAGTTGGTAAGATTAAATGCCACCGCAAGTAACCTCGCTAATGCTGATAACATAGCTTCAAGCCCTCAGGATGCCTACAAACCAGTTAAACCTGTTTTTGAAACTAAGTATTTTGATTTAATAAGAAAAAGAGGGATTTCAACTGTTGATGCTGTGACAGTCCAAAAGATGGATATAGAGCCAATTAAAGAATTTAAGCCCGGTCACCCATTGGCCGACGAAAATGGATTTATTTACAGAGCACCTGTAAATATTGAAGAAGAATATGTTGATATGTTAGAAGCATCTCGACAGTACCAAAATAATGTAGAGGTAATATCAACTGTTAGAGCATTAATGCTCAAAACTGCAAGCATAGGAAAGTAAATTAAGGAGTAAGTATGACGGACATTTCAAAAACTTCGGAACAATCCCTGAATAACATATTAAATAAACTTGGAGTAAAAACTCATGATGAAGCAGCTAAGAGCGGTAAAAAAACTTCATTGGGTCAGGAGGACTTTTTAAAATTAATGACAACGCAACTTCAAAATCAGGATCCTTTTGCACCAATGGATAATGGAGATTTTATTGCTCAAATGGCTCAATTTTCAACGGTCACAGGAATTACAGAGATAAATAATAATTTAACAAACCTTGGATCAAAGTTGGAACCAAACAGAGTAGCAACTGCTGCACAATTCCTAGGTCATTCTGTATTAGTACCTGGAAATGTAGCGAGCCCTGACGACAATGGAGAAATTCATGGAATAGTTGATTTACCAGCTTACTCAAATGATGTTGGTTTAACATTTACTAACTCAAATGGTGAGATTGTTCATTCAATGAACTTAGGTTCTCAAGAAAAAGGATTGGTTGGATTTAGTTGGACGGACATTCCTGATGATATAAAAAAAAATAAATCTAAACTATCTATTCAGGCATATTCAGGAAATGCTGAAGGCTCAGATGGACTTAGCACAGCAGTTTATAACAAAGTTATTGCAGCGTCGGCACCAAAAAATAGTGAAGATGTTATCTTAGAAACAAAAGATTATGGAGAAATCTCTGCTTCTGAGGCGATAAAATTTAAATCAAACAATTAATAAATAGAGGAGAAAAAACATGTCATTTTATACAGCACTCACAGGACTTAACGGGGCCCAATCAGATATCTCGGCTACGTCGAATAACATTGCAAACGTTAACACAACTGGTTTTAAAAGATCAAGAGCAGAATTTGGTGATATTTTTGCAACCTCACCATTACAAAAT
>MDTG01398185.1_pt1 | contig 24397 bp, 21 predicted proteins | sample 811421 | NCBI WGS metagenome assembly MDTG01 (sample SAMN05326645, study PRJNA326480) | marine metagenome | isolation source: seawater | place: Pacific Ocean: South East | collected 2011 | reverse complement strand
GCTCCTGGCGCCCCCCGCCTGCCGGATTTGTCGTCGGGCCCCTGCTCGGCTCGATCCTCTACATGACCAATCCCAGCCTGCCCTTCATGGCCTCAGCCGCCGTCTTCTGCATACTGAGCGTCTACGCCGTTCTGGTCACCGGACGCAAGCCTCTCAGTCCGGGGTGACCGGCCCGCCCGGCCTCAGCCGGAGAAGAATGCGTTCAGCTTGTTGCCGTCGAGATCGCGGAAATATCCGGCATAGAAATTCTCAAAGCGCTGGCCCGGCGCGCCCTCATCCGTGCCGCCATTGGCGATGGCGATTTCGTAGATCCGGTCGACCTGTTCCTTGCTCTTGGCTGCCAGCGCCACCATCGTGCCATTGCCGACCGTCGCGGGGTTCTTGTCCCATGGAAGGGTCAGGCCGATGCCTGCCGCGCCGCCGGGCTCGCCCCAGGCGATGAATTGCGGGTCTTCCATCATCCGCCCGATGCCCATTTCTTTTGCGATGGCATCATAGAACTTCGCGCCGCGCGCCAGGTCCTTCGTGCCGAGGGTTACATATCCAATCATGCTCCAGCCTCCTTGCTTGGGCTTGGAACATAACGTGAACATTGGTTTCCGGCAAGCCAAAAGCTTGTGGAATGCCTATCGCGGGAAGCTGCCTGTGCAGACGCCTTCGGCCTGCCCCGGTGTACCGAAGCTCAGCGTCTCGAAACTCAGCGCATCGTCGCTCAGAACCACCGTGCCGTCCGGCACAATGTCTTCCGGAATCTGGTTGCCGCTTTCGACGTCCAGATGGATCGCGCCCGTCTCCAGGTCATAGGTATAGGTGCCCCAGTAATCCTTGTAGACTTCGAACGGCGTCCAGGTGACGGAGAAGTCGCCGCCACCCGTAAACACCAGTTCCTGAATGGCGCTGCTGGCCGGACAGTTTTCCCCGCCCTGCCGCCAGGTGCCGACCAGCGGATTGTCTGCCGCGCGGAACACTTCCACCGGCCCGGTGAGGCCATGGCTCCGATAAGAACCACTCAGCAGGACACGCGTGCCGGCCTCGACATCCTCGCCGATCGTCGCAATGGCGAGACCGTCCGCCTCACGACTGAACGTGGCCGCGCCTTCGGGATAGACGCTGAGCTCATCCAGACAGCCGGGCGGCAGGTCATTGTAGGCACCCGGCATGTCCGTCCAGTACGGGGTCAGGGCGATCTTGTCGCCGGGCTCTGCGGAGCGGGGCTGCATCCAGAAGAAATAGGCCCGGTCGCCGATGTCCGGACAGGCCTCGCCCGACAGCGTTGCCTGCGCGGCATCGGCATCTGCGCCGCCGACTGCGTCGCTGCCAGCGCTCTGACAGGCCGCAAGCGCGAGCGCGAGGCCGGCGCACAGTGTCTGGATTTTCATTCGGACATCCCCCCTCTTCCTGAGTCGGGGGCCAGCCTACATCGCGGAAATGCCGCCATCCACCTTCAGCTCGATGCCGGTGACGAGTTTCGACTCGTCGGAGGCAAGATAGAGCACGGCATAGGCGATGTCGTCCGGCTCGCCGACCTTGCCGAGCGGGATCTGGCGGCCGAGCTTGGCGAGGGCTTCTTCCTCGCCGAACATTTCCTTGGTGCGGTCCAGGATCGGCGTGTTGATGAAGACCGGGTGCACCGAGTTGCAGCGGATCTGGCCGCCGGTCGACTTGGCGCAATGCAGGGCGATGGACTTTGAAATATGCCGAACCGCCGCCTTGGCCGTGTTGTAGGAAACATAGTTTCCACTCGCGATGATGCCCGCGATGGACGAGATGTTGATGATCGAGCCGAGCCCATGGTCGCGCATCATCGGGATGGCGTATTTGCAGCCGAGGAAGATCGAATCCACGTCCACGGTCTGGACGTGTTTGAAGGTCTCGTAGCTCTCGTCCTCGACCGAACCGAGCGAACCGATCCCGGCATTGTTGACCAGCACGTTCAGGCCGCCCATCGCCTCATAGGCACTCTTCAGGACTTCCTGCCAGCGCTCGCCATCGGTCACGTCATGCTGCCAGGCAAAGGCCGTGCCGGCACCGTGTTCTTCATTGATGGAGGCCGCGACGGCTTCGGCGCCCGCGCCATTGATGTCGGTCACGGTGACCTTGGCGCCTTCGCGCGCGAACATGCGGGCGGTCGCTTCACCCAGCCCTTGCGCGCCGCCGGTGATGAATGCCATTTTGCCTGAAACCCGTCCCATGCCGGTATCCTCCTGTTTTCTGCAGCCAGTTTTTCTGGCCGCAGCTAACAGGTCGCGGGCGGCCCCGCCAAGATGGTCCTAGGGGAAACCGGGAAAATCCCGCCGGCTCAGTCGGAAAAAAGCAGCGCGCGGATCAGAACGCTGTTCAGCAGGGTCGCGTCTTTCAGGCCAGCAGGCGGCAGCGTCCAGTGCCGGGCATTCAGCCGCACATTTTCCGCGCCTTTATGCGCCAGGACGACCGGACCGTCATAGCCGCGGCAGAGGCTGAGCCCCTGCTCCGGATCGGTCCCGTCATGCGCGACCAGGACCAGGCTGGCAGGCGGCAGCCCGTCCAGGGTGGCGTCACCGTTCGGCTCTGCCGTCCAGAGCAGCCTGTATCCGCATGTCTGGGCCGCAGCCTCGATGGCGGCGCGGTCGGCTTCACTGCCGCCGACAAGGCCGATACGCGCCGGAAAGCGATCCGCATAAAGCATGCGGGCGCGCCCGAAAATGGCTTTGACGTCTCCCCGGCCAAGACAGGTGATCCGCGCCACTTCCCGGAAATCGAACTCTTCGAGCAGGCACAGGAGGATCACGCGGCGCTCCAGCGGGCTCAGCTTCTGCCATCGGCCAAGGCCTTCAAACAGCGACTCGGCGCCCGGCGGTGTCTTGCGCAGGGTTGCGTCCAGAATCTCGAACAACAGGACCAGATTGGTGCTGCGGGCGGAGGAGACCTCGTCCAGCACGTCTTCCAGCGCTTCCGACAGGACACCATCGCCCAGTCCCTGGCTGCCGCACGCAAAAGCCGCATAGCGCCGGAGCCGGTCCAGATTGGTCTCGTAGGGTTGTTCCCAGATCATCTGCGTCTCATAGCGCGCTTTGGACAGACAGTATGTCACCTGACCCAGTGACACCGGTCCTGCCCTGTCTGTGCATGTGCACCTGACAATACTACATAATATATCTGATTTTGTATAGAATAAGTAGAACTACATATCCGCGAGAGTTGCAAAGCGGTAGCGAGGCCCCTGCGGCAAGCGGGGATTCCCTGCCGGTCAGGCCAGCCGGGCCGCCATCGCGTCCATGTACCCGGCAAGTTCCAGGTCCCGCGTCGTTACACCGTCCGCGTCATGCGTGGTCAGCACGACCTCGACCCGGTTGTAGACATTCGACCATTCAGGATGGTGATCCATCTGCTCGGCCTTCAGGGCGACGGCGCTCATGAAGGCGAAGGCCTGCTTGAAATCGTCGAAGCGGAATGTGCGGGTGATCTCGTCGCGCTCGCCCTCTCCCTTCGTCCAGCCCTTGAGGGCCAGCACGGCCGCGTCGGCACCGATCGTCTTGGTCATCATCTATTCCTCTGCATCCTGGCCCAGCACGAAATATACCCAGCGCCCGTCCTCGGTGATCGCGGTGCGCATGCCCGGATAGCCTTTCCCGGCCCGAATCTCCGCGATCCCGTCATCGCCGACCAGATCCTGCAACCGTTTGCGGTCGCGGAAGGAGAGTTTCTCCGGGATCAGGTCCTCGGCATTCTTCGCGGCAAGGTCTGGCCAGACATACCATTTCACCCCGTCGACCTCGCGCACGCCCACGGGCAGCTCCATCAGCGCCCGCAGCTGGCGGTTCGGATCGACGCCGATCCGGCGCATCAGGTCCCAATAGGCGCGGTGATCCTGGCCGCCGAGGTTCGAGACAAAGCCCTCATTCCGCCCCGCCAGCCGCGACAGGCCAGACAGCGAGCCGCGCTTTGCATAGCCCAGCATCTCGTCCCGCGTGGCCGCGACGGCGTCCGGAATCTCGACCGGCTCAGGCGCCTGCGGATCCTGCGACAGGGATTCCGGCGGATAGACCGGCTCCTCCGGCGGCGGCGAACAGGCCGCGCCCAGCAAAAGTCCGGCCGCCAGGGCCCCACGAAGAGCAGACACGCCCAGCCTAGACCACGTCATATCCCGTCGCCGATTTGAGATCTTCGAGCAGCTGGTCTTCGCCCAGCACCTTGATCGTGGTCATGCCCATGGCGCGGGCCGGTTTCAGATTGATGCCGAGATCGTCGAGATAGACGCAGTCTTCCGGCGCCACATCCAGCGCCTCGCACATCAGCTTGTAGATCTGCGGGTCCGGCTTGCGGATGCCGATCTTGGAGCTTTCGATCAGATGGTCGAACTGATCGAACACATGCGCCAGCTGGGCAGCCTTTTCTGCGTCATTCGTCATCGAGGCGCCCTTGCCGATCGGCGCATTGTTCGTGATGCAGCCGACCTTGCCGTGCTGCTTGCAGACCTTCAGCGCGTCCACGACGCGCGGGCGCAGGCTGCCGGACAGAAGCTTCAGCACGTCGGCGCCCGGCACTTCATGGCCCAGCGCCTTCGACTCTTCCCGGAACAGGCTGTCGAATTCCTCGCCGCTTACCTTGCTCTGTTCGAGCTTGGCCCAGGCATTATCCAGCGGATTGGTGGCGTTGACGGTCCGGATGAAGTTCCGGGGCAGCCCCTGCTCGGCTTCATAGCGGGCGAATGCATCGAAGGGTGAGGAGGTAAAAACGCCCCCGAAATCCCAGATCACGGCCTTGAAAGTCTTTGTCATGCGAGACGTCTAGCCGCGCCTGCAGGAACTTTCAAACCTTGAAGATTGCCGGGCCGCTCTTAGGGTGGCGCCAGAACAACAAACAGACGCGACAATCGAAGGAGAAACGACTGATGGGCGTGCTTGAAGGCAAAGTGGTGCTGGTCACCGGCGGCGGGAACGGGATCGGCAAGGAAACGGCGCTGCTCGCCGCGAAAGAAGGCGCGAAAGTCGTGGTCAACGACCTTGGCGGCGGCCTCTCCGGCGGTGATGAGGGCGATGCCGGCCCGGCCGAGAAAGTGGCCGCCGAAATCCGCGCAGCCGGCGGCGAAGCGGTGTCGAACTCCGAGAGCGTCACCGACATGAAAGCCGTCGAAGGCATGGTCGAACAGGCGAAAGACACGTTCGGCGCCCTCGACGCCATCATCAATCCGGCCGGCATCCTGCGGGACACGATGTTCCACAAGATGAGCGAAAGCGACTGGGACGCCGTGATCGACGTCCACCTGCGCGGCAGCTTCAACGTCACCCGCGCCGCCGTGGAACTCTTCCGCGAGCAGGAAAAGGGCGCGTTCGTGCTTTTCACCTCCACCTCCGGCCTGATCGGCAATATCGGCCAGGCGAACTATGCTGCCGCCAAGATGGGCATTGTCGGCCTCTCCCGCATCGTTGCCATGGAAGGCGCGCGCAAGAATGTCCGCTCCAATGTCATCGCGCCCTTCGCCTGGACGCGCATGATCGCCTCTATCCCGGTGAAGGACGAGGCCGGCGCCCAGCGCGTCGAGCGCATGAAGAACGGCATGCGGGCCGACCAGGTTGCCCAGCTCGCCGTCGCCCTCTGCGCCGACAAGGCGAAAGACGTCTCTGGCCAGATCTTCGGCGTGCGCGGCAATGAAGTCGTCCTGTTCGACCAGCCCCGCCCGGTGAAATCCGTCGCCCGCCTGGAAGGCTGGAACCCGGAGACCCTGCTCGACCAGTGCATGCCGGCCATGCAGGCCGACTTCACCGACCTCGGCGCCACGGCCAGCGTCTTTCCATACGACCCGATCTGATCCGGCGATCCGATCCGATCATTCCTGCGCGCCCCGGACCTGGCTTCCGGGGCGTTTGCACATCTGGTCCATTATAGTCCGGTATAGTCATGACTGGTCATGCGTGGTCATGGCGTAGACGGATCTAATCCTCCGCCAGTCATGCGAACGCATGGCCACGTCATCCCGGAATTTGCGCAGCGAATATCCGGGATGACACGTGGCGGGAACTTATCCACCACAAGAACCACCCCATCCTGTTGTAACCATTGCCGCCAATAGAAACTTATCCGACACCTCCGTGTCCGGATGTATACTGCGCGCCATGTCACTCTTTCACCCACCCGCCTGGTTCCCCTCGCAGCTCACCTTCCTCTGGCCCATCATCTGGGTCCAGGTGCTGATGCTGCGCGCGCAGATCCGGGCCGCCTATGGGCGGGGTGTGGTGTATCGCTGGAGCGTGACGCCGAACTTGCGCGTCTACCTGGTCCGCATCGACTGGATGCCCGGACAGAAGACTGAGCACGCGATCCTGAAACCTGCCGCACACGCCTCTGGCCGTCTCGCCGCCGCGTGCGACGGGCGGATGGCTGTGCCGGAACACCTGCGCACGCTGCCCGCAATCCCCACGCCCTCGCTCGGGCAAACGCAACGTGTTCGCTTGTCTTCACAAGACTGCGCGAAATGCGACTTGCCCCTGCCGGAAACCTGACCCCGAACCTGGCCTGAAAACTCAGCTCACCCACAAAGCGCCTTCACGGGCGTCGCATGTGCTGGCGCCTATTCCGGCTCCAGTGGCTTCGGGCGCAGATCGGCCGGACCGGAATTCGTCTCTACATCCGGATCTGCGCTGTCCGGCGCCGGAGCGGGATCTTCAGCAGGCACAGGGGCGGGCGCGGGCGGTGTCTCCTGCTCGCGGAACCGGTCCTCGGCATCCTGAAGGAAACTGTCGAACTCATCCGGCGTCTCCGTCACCGCCTCATCCTGCGCGTCGTCAGTCCCCTCTTCCGGAGGTGGCGGCAGGTCCGGCAGGGAGGGCCGGGCGGCCGGGGTTTCAGGCTGCACATCCGGACGGGTCTCCTGCGGCGCGGCAGGCGCCGGCTCTGCCGGACGTTTCGGTGCAGAGCGGCGCACCGCCTGCCCGTCCAGCACGCAGGAAGCGAGGCCTTCAGAGCGGACCACCCGCATGCGCGCCTGCAGCGTGCTCGCGCGCTTCGACACATAGGGCCCCGGCGGATCGAGCCGCCATTTGTTCGGGCTCGGCAGCACGGCGGCCAGCAGCGCGGCTTCCCGCTCTGTCAGGTCCGCGGCCGACTTGCCGAACCAGGCGCGCGCCGCCGCTTCAGCCCCGAATATCCCGTCGCCCCATTCGGCGACGTTCAGATAGGCTTCCATCACCCGGCGCTTGCCCCACATGCCGTCGATAAAGGTGGCGAGCCAGGCTTCGACGCCCTTGCGGGCAAAGCCGCCGCCATTCCACAGGAAGACATTCTTCGCCGTCTGCTGGGTAATGGTGGAGGCCCCGCGCAGGCCCTTGCCCTTCTGGTAGTCGCTGATCGCTTTCTCAATGGCGTCCCGGTCAACACCGCTATGCTGGCAGAAGCGCGTATCCTCCGCCGCGATCACGGCAAGGACCAGATTGGGAGAAATATCGTCGATGGAGACCAGGTTGCGCTTGATCTGCTCGCCGCCAATCGCGCGCTGCGTCATCAGCACCGTGCCGGGAACCGGCGCTGCCTTCAGCACGAGGGCATAGATATGCACGCCCACGAACAGGCCGAGCGCGAATTTCAGCGCCCAGCCCAGATAGGTCATCAGGCTGCGGCCCTGAGACTTTTCTGGCGGCTTTGCTGGCAGCTTTCCCGGCGGCTTCTTCTTCATGCGCCTCTGTTCCATTCCCTCAGCACATCGGGGTCAGTTTCCCCGGGCACGTTCTGCGCCCGCGCGAAAGAGAACCGCTCCGCGTCCAGTTGCAAGAGGGCCCACGCAGCCGCCCCGCGCACCAGCGCGGATTCGTCTGTCACGAGATCCTCAAGCTGCGGAACGAACCGCACCGCACCGGAGTTCCCAATCGCGATGCAGACATTGCGCACAAAGCGGTCCCGCCCAATGCGTTTGATGGGCGAGCCGGAGAAGACTTCGCGGAAGGCGGCATCGTCGAGCGCGGCGAGTTCATCGAGGCCCGGCAGTTTCAGCTCGGCCCGCGCATGGAAGGCCGCCTCGCGGGCTGCGCTGGCGAACTTGTTCCACGGGCAGACGGCGAGACAATCATCGCAGCCATAGATCCGGTTGCCCATCGCCGCGCGGAACTCTTCCGGGACCGGGCCCTTGTGCTCGATGGTGAGGTACGAAATGCACCGCCGCGCATCGAGCTGGTATGGCGCGGGGAAAGCCTTGGTCGGGCAGATGTCGAGACAGTTCCGGCAGCTGCCGCAATGGTCTGTCTCCGGCGTATCGGGGGGAAGCTCCGCATCGGTCAGCATCACGCCGAGGAAGAACCATGACCCCAGCTCCCGGCTGACAAGGTTTGTGTGCTTGCCCTGCCAACCAAGCCCGGCCTTCGCCGCCAGCGGTTTTTCCATCAGCGGCGCGGTATCGACAAAGACTTTCACCTCCGCGCCGGTCTTCGCCACGAATTCCCGGGCGAGCTGTTTCAGGCGGGATTTCAGCGTATCGTGATAGTCCCTCCCCCGCGCATAGACGGAGATGTTCCCCGCCTCGCGCTGCTGGAGCGTCCCCATCGGATCATGGTCCGGGCCATAATTCAGGGCGACGGTGATGGCCGACCTTGCGCCCGCCCACATGGAAACCGGCGTGCGCCGCCGTTCCAGCGTCGTCTCCATCCACTCCATCGTGCCGTGATGGCCGGCCTCGACGAACGCCTCCAGCCGTTCAGACGCCGCCCAGGCTTCATCGGCCCGTGCAATCCCGACCGCATCGAAACCGAGCGTCAGGGCGTGCTGTCTGGCAAATTCGGCGCGGCCCGCCGGGTCAAAAATCAAGGTCGGCATAGTGCGGCGAAGGTCGCACGGCAGCCAGCCGGTCGGCAAGCAGCGGACGGAAGCTCGGCCGCGATTTCAGCCGCGCATACCAAGTGCGCAGGTCCGGCACGGCGGCCCATTCCACATCACCGAAATAATCGCAGGCCGAAAGGTGCGCCGCGGCCGCAAGGTCGGCCAGCGTCAGGTCCCGCCCGGCAATGAAACCATGTGTCTCGACCAGCGCGTTCAGGAAGGTCAGCCGCCCGCGCAGCGTGTGCGCGCCCCGGCGGAGTTTTTCGGAATCCGGCTGGCGGTCGCGCCGGACCCACTGCATCACCCGCTCGGTCAGAAGCTTGTCGGTGACCTCCTCGAAGCCCTCCTCGACCCAGGCCCAGAGGCGCCGCGCTTCGGCCCGCTGGCCGGGATGCAGCGGCAGCAAATGCTGGCCTTCAACCGATTCCTCGAGGAATTCGCAGATTGCCCGCGTCCCCACCGCCACGATGCGGCCGCCCGTCCCATCCTGTAGCAGCGCCGGGGCCACAGCGCCGGGGCCGAGCAGTTTCAGGTCCGGATGCGGCGACCAGGGCGCGGACTCCACAGTCTCAAATCCCAGCCCCTTCTCGGCGAGGCAGAGGCGGACCAGCCGTCCGGCCGGATCAAGGTTCCAGTGATAAAGTCTGATCATGGGCTGCAAGCCCCCAGGCTGTCGTCACACGATAGTTAATCCAGAGGAGTAAAGAACGTCTATCCGAACGGAAAAAGCTGTGGTTCAAAAAAGGCCTGAATATTCACCAAAGAGATCCTCCCATGAAATCCAGACTTGCGACCGCTCTCCTTGCAGGTGCCGCCTCTTTTGTCCTTTTTTCCGCCTGCAGCACGCCGGCTGATACCGAGATCGCCGCCGCGGAAGCGGCTATGCCAATGCAGGCGCCGGTGCTCCAGGCTGAAGCGCCGACCGGCCAGCTGCCTGAAGGTGTCCGCCCGACGGCCTACCGGCTGGACCTGGTCACCGACCCGAACGCAGCGAGCTTCACCGGGCATGAGGAAATCGACCTGGCGCTCGAAAAACCCCACGCCCGCATCTGGATGCATGCGCTTGGCCCGGTCGTCTCCTCCGTAAAGGCCGTGCTGCCGGACGGGATGGAGATCGCCGCCACATTCACCGGGGATGAAGCCGCCGATGGCGTCTCCCGCATCGATTTTGCCGCGCCGCTTCCTGCCGGCCCGGCGACGCTCGTGATCGACTATGAAGCGCCCTACAATCTCAACCTCGCCGGGCTTTACAAGGTGGAACAGGCCGGCCTCCCCTATCTCGTCACGCAGATGGAGCCGATCGATGCCCGCCGCATGTTCCCTTCCTTTGACGAGCCGCGCTTCAAGACCCCCTACACGCTGACGGTCACTGCGCCGGAAGGCATGGAAGTCGCCGCGAACGGCGCAGAAACCGGCTCCGAAGACCTCGGCAACGGCATGGTGCGCCACAGTTTTGCAACGACGCGTCCGATCCAGTCCTATCTCGTCGCCCTGATGGTCGGCCCCTATGACGAGGTGATCGCAGAGCCGATCCCGGCGACGGAAGTCCGGGCCGAGCCGGTGCCGCTGCGCGGGTTCGCGGCCGCCGGAAAAGGCGAGAAACTCGCCGATGCGCTCGACATCACGGATGAAATGGTCGAGTGGCAGGAAGCCTATTTCGACTATCCCTATCCTTATGGAAAACTCGACCTGATCGCCGCCGCAGACTTTGCCTATGGCGCGATGGAGAATGCCGGCGCCATCGTCTACCGCGAAAGCGCCTTGCTGATCGACGACCGCACGTCGCTCGCCCGCCGGCGCGCCATCTTCAACACGCATGCGCACGAGCTCGGCCACCAATGGTTCGGCAATCTCGTCACCCCGGCCTGGTGGAATGACATCTGGCTGAACGAAGCCTTCGCGACCTGGATCAGTTCCAAGACGATGAACGGTATCGATCCGGACGGGGAATGGGACCTGGCTCCGATCCAGTCCAGCCTGACGGCGATGCCGACCGACAGCCTTGCTTCGACCCGCCAGATCCGGAACCCGATCCGGACGAATGGCGACATCAATGATGCGTTCGACTCCATCACCTACCGCAAGGGCGGCAGCGTGCTGAACATGTTCGAGACCTATCTGGGTGAGGACGCGTTCCGCAATGGCATGCGCCTGCACATGCGCCGCTTCGAGGATGGCGTGGCCACGGCCGAAGACTTCATGCAGAGCCTTGCCGACGGGTCCGGCCAACCGGAGGTCGTGTCGTCTTTCACCTCCTTCATCGCCCAGCCGGGCATTCCATTCCTGGACGTGCAGGTCAGCTGCACCGGCGGGACGGGCGAACTGGCCATCACGCAAAGCCGCTACGCGCCGCTCGGCTCGGCCATCGACACTGAAGCCCAGACCTGGGAAATCCCCTTTGCGGCCCGCGTGCATGATGCCTCCGGCGATCACATCATCCGGCAGATGCTGTCCGGCAAGTCCAGCACGATTACGCTGGACAGCTGCCCGGACTGGGTGATGCCGAATGCGGGCGGCGCCGGTTATTGGCGCTTTGTCACCGATGCCGGCAATGCCGCCGCGCTGCGCGATAACTATGCGTCTCTCAAGCCGGCCGAACAGATGATGCTGACCGATTCCATCAATGCCGGCTTCAGCGCCGGCAAAGTCAGCGCCGCAGACATGGTGGCCGGACTGGAAGCCGCGACGACCGGATCGGCTCCCGCGATCAGCGCATCGATCGACATGATCGGAACACTGAAAGCCTCGCTCGATGCGGACGGCAAGGTCGAACTGGCCGATTGGGTCGAAGCAAATTACGGCCCTGTCGGCGAATATCTCTTCGACCGCCCGGCCACGGCCCTGACCACGTCGGAACGCCTCCTGGCGCCGAAGCTCTGGAACCTGCTGCTGAACGAGGGCAACCGGGCGGATGACCGGGCCGCCTTCGCCGGGCAGGCAAAAGCCTATCTCGGCATCGGACAGGATGCGGACCCATCGGCCCTTGCCGCCGCAGACCTCGGCGCCGCGGTCGCCATCGGCGTGAAGGATGAGGGACAGGCCTTCTATGAGGGCGCCCTTGCCTATGTTCTCGCGTCCCAGAACCAGACGGAACGGGCCACCATCCTGTCAGCCCTTGCCGGCAACGGGTCTGAAGCGATCGTGATGGATCTCTTCAAGCGCGCCCTCGGCGACGAGATCTCAGGCAATGAGCTCTACACGATCTATCACGCCTCGCTGGCCAATTCGGAAGTCCGCCCGGTAATCTGGCCGATGATGAAGACCAATTTTGCCTCCATCGTCGCGAAGATTCCGTCGATCCGTAAACCGCAGACCGCGAGCGTCACCGGCTATTTCTGCACCGCGGAAGACGTCGCGGATGCTAAAGCCTTCTTTGAGAGCCAGGCAGACCTGATCCCCGGCTATGAACGCTCCCTCAAGCAGGGCGTCGAGCGCGGCGAGCTGTGCAGCGCCGAGAAGGCGAGCACGGCCGACGAGATCAAAGCGGTCTTCTCGGAAGACTGATGAAACCGTCCCGCACCGGACATCCTCCGGTGCGGGACCATTTTTCTAGCGTTTCATGAAGTGGCGTACCGCATCGGCGGCGAGCGCGAACTTCGCAAAGCTCCATGCCTTTTCCTTGCCGAGCTCGGCCAGCGTCGCCAGCATGTCGCGGCGGCCTTCCTGATGGTGGGAAAGCCAGGGCCCTGCCCCGCCGACAGCCAGCGCATCACGCGCTGCATCGGCCTGGGTCTGAACCAGTTCGACAATCAGGCGGCGGCCCGCGACACGGTCCCAGAAACCGGATTTGGCCAAGCCATCCAGCGCCGACACGCGAAGCCGGTCGAGGCGCAGCGCTTCCCCGATCTGGAAGAAGCATTCCCCCGCCTCCGGCACGGTCTTGCCGGTGGATCGGGCGAGATCGACAACCACGAGGCCCTGCGCGAACAGGCTCATGGCCGAGGCCCAGCGCGCCAGTTCCTCCGGTGCGCCGCGGCGCATCAGCGTACGCGTAGACCGTTCGATCTGCGCGGCCGGGAAATGCGTGTGAATATCCGCCAGCGCAGCCTTGAACTCATTCAGCGGCGCATGCGTGGCATCGACCAGGTCCTTCAGGGTGCCTTTCGGCATGGATGTAACGAACCAGGCCGCAGCTGCACTCATCGCCTGGGCCGCCAGCAGGCGCAGATCCGTCTGCACATCAGCATGGACCACATTGTCGAGCGCATCGACTTCCCGCTGGAAGCCATCGAAGTCCAGGACGACACGGGCCGCCTCCAGACCGCGGACAATGGCCGCCATATCGGTCGTGTCGGTCATCTCCCGCATACGGAAGATCGTCACCGGCCCGCCCATGTCCAGTGACCGGTTGGCGAGGACCGTGGCGATGATCTCCCGCTTCAGGCGGTGGGCATCCATCGCCTCGCCAAAGGCATCGATCGGGCTCGGGAAGTAGGCCTTCAGGACATCCTCGAAGAAGGGATCATCCGGCAGGTCAGAGGCCACAAGGTCGTCGAACAGGGTGATCTTCGACCAGGCAAGCACCACGGCGAGTTCCGGGCGGGTCAGCCCTTGGCCCTGGTCGGCGCGCATTTTCATGTCACCGGGATCGGGCAGGACTTCCAGTTCGCGGTTCAGGACACCGCGGTCTTCCAGATGCACCATCAGCCGCTCAAGTGCCTCATGGTCCTGTTTCACGGTCGCTTCCGCCAGCGTCAGTGCCGCCGTCTGGTCGTAATTGTGGCGCAGCACGTGTGCGGCAACATCATCGGTCATTTCGGCCAACAGGCTGTTGCGGTCCTCTTCCTTCAGATTTCCAAGCCGGATCGCATCTGCCGCGAGGATCTTGATATTCACTTCGTGGTCAGAGGAGTCGACGCCGGCTGAGTTATCGATGGCATCGGTGTTGATCCGCCCGCCCGCCAGAGCGAATTCGATCCGGGCCGCCTGTGTCAGGCCGAGATTGGCGCCCTCCCCCACAACCCGGACGCGCAGCTTGTGCGCATCAACCCGGATCGCGTCATTGGCGCGGTCGCCCACATCGCCATGGGTTTCCCTGTCAGACTTCACATACGTGCCGATGCCGCCGAACCAGAGCAGATCTGCCTGCGTCTTCAGCAAGGCATGGATCAGCTGGTCGGGCGTGACCTCATCCGCGCTGAGGCCTGTCAGTGACTTGATCTCATCGCTCAGCCTGATCGACTTGGCAGACCGGGCAAACACGCCGCCGCCTTCAGAAATGAGGCTGGTATCATAATCTTCCCAGCTTGATTGCGGCAGGTCGAACAGGCGCTGGCGCTCGGCGAGGTTCTTCGCGGAATCGACCGGGTCCGGATCGACAAAGACATGCATATGGTTGAATGCCGCCACGAGGCGGATTTCGGGCGACAACAACATGCCGTTACCAAAGACATCACCGCTCATGTCGCCAACACCGATCACGGTGAAAGGCTCTGTCTGGATGTCCTTGCCCATTTCCCGGAAATGGCGCTTGACCGCTTCCCACGCCCCGCGCGCGGTGATGCCCATCTTTTTGTGGTCGTACCCCGCCGACCCGCCGGAAGCGAATGCATCGCCCAGCCAGTGGCCTTTGGCGAGGCTGATCGCATTGGCGGTATCGGAGAAGGTGGCCGTGCCCTTGTCGGCGGCGACGACGAGGTACGGATCCTCTCCGTCCCAGATGACCGTGTCCGCCGGATGCACGACCTTGCCATCGACCAGATTGTCGGTCAGCTCCAGGAGTGCGGTGATGAATTCCTTATAGGCCTCACGTCCGGCCTCAAACCAGGCATTGCGGTCTGACCGGTCAGGCAATTGTTTCGGATAGAAGCCGCCTTTTGAGCCAACTGGCACGATCACGGCGTTCTTCACCTGTTGTGCTTTGACAAGGCCCAGCACTTCGGTGCGATAGTCGGCGGCGCGGTCAGACCAGCGCAGGCCGCCGCGGGCGACCGGGCCGAAGCGAAGGTGAACGCCTTCGACCTTCGGGCTGGACATGTAGATCTCGCGGAACGGTTTGGGTTCCGGGATTTCGCGCAGCACGCGGCTGGCGATCTTCAGGCTGACAAAACTGTGTGGCCCGCCATCGGCCGCGGTCTGGTAGAAATTGGTCCGCTGAACACCAAGGATCAGGTCTGTCAGACGGCGCAGGACCTGATCGTCTGCCAGCGCGGACACGTCCCGCAGGCTCGTCTCGATCCGGCCGCAAATCTCACGGCACGCCTCTTCCCGCTGGCGCAGACTGAGTTCCTTCGCCGGGTCGAAGCGGCAGGCGAAGAGCTCGATCAGCTGGCGCGTCAACTGCGGATAGCGGGCGAGCGCCGCCTCCTGGACATCCTGGGGCTGGTCCAGCCCGGTCTGCCGGCGATAGGCGCACAAGGTGCGGATCAGCGCCGCTTCGCGCCAGGTCGCACCAGCCGAAAGGATAAGCCGGTTGAACCCGTCATTCTCCGCATACCCGCTCCAGACAGCCACGAACGCGTCTTCAAGACGCCGGGCTACTTCGTCGAGATCGATGGACGCCGCGTTTTCGGTGCGCATTGACAGGTCGTGGACCCAGTATACATCAGGCGCGTCGGGAACCGGGGTCTCGGCCGGGCGAATCGGATACCCGGTCTCGAAGGCCGCAAACAGTCCCATTTTCTCGAAGACCGGCACGCAGCGCGATAGCGGGATCGATCCGTTCCGGGAGTAAATCTTCACCCGGATCTTGTCGGCATCCTCCTGCCCGGCCCGGTATGCCCGCGCCACGATCGGCGCGCCGGAGCTGAGACGTGCCATCATGGCAACATCTCGCATTGCCTCTTCCGGCGTGAACGCCTCGCGATAGGCAGCGTTAAATGCGCCGATGAAAGTTCGGGCCCCTTCCGCGTCAGCCGGGTCGAGGTCGGCCTGCATCATGGCTTCGCGCAAGGCCTGGTCCCAGGTGCGGGCAAGACGGGTAATTTCCGCCTCCAGTTCCTCGACATCCGGCTCCGGATGGCTTCGGTCAATGGCGATCTGGAAGTGAACGCGCGCCAGCGGCCCCGTGTCGAAATAGGGCTGGAAACGGATCAAATGGCCATTATAGGCCCGCTCAAGCGTCTCTGTGATACGTTCACGGAGCGTGGTGTCGTAGGCCTCACGCGGCACGTACACAATTGCGGAGGCGAAGCGGTCGAACTGATCGCGGCGCAGGAACAGTCGCGTCCGCGGCCGCCCGATCAGGTGCAGGGCCCCCATGATCATCGGGGCCAGCACTTTCGAACCGGTCTGGAACAGCTCGTCGCGCGGCCAGGTTTCCAGGAGGTTCGCAATCGCTTTTTCGGTATGGCCGCCCGGCGTCGCACCGGAGGACGCGATCACCTTCAGCACACGGCGGCGGATGAACGGGATGGAGCGGGCCGTCTCGTCATAGGCCTCCGCGGTAAACAGGCCGAGGAACCGGACCTCGCCATTCACCCTGCCCTGCTCGTCATATTGCTTGACGCCCACATAATCGCACGCAACGCGGCGATGGATGCGGCTGATCAGGGTCGACTTGGCAACGATCAGGGGGAAAGGCTCCTCCAGGAGTTCGCCGATACCGGGGGTCAGCACCAGCGGCTCGGCATCGCGGGACAGGACGTTCAGATCCTCATCCCGCAGCAGGCCGAGATTGCTGCCCTCGATCATGATCGGTTCTTCCGGCAGAACGCGGCCTTCGGCATCGGTTTCGAACCGGTATTCACGGCAGCCGAGGAAGACGAAATGGTTCTTGGTCAGCCATTCCAGGAATGCGACGGCCTCATGCGTATCAGCATGCCGGGGCTCTTCCAGAACGGACAGGCGGCGGATTTCCTCACGCATCCGCTCTTTCATCGGCTTGAAGTCCGCAACCGCCTGGGCCGCATCCTTCAGCGTCCGGCGGGCGCCCTCCTCCAGCCGGGCCGCCTCACGCTCGGTCAGGCGCGGCAGATGAATCTGGATGACCGAAATCATGCGCCCATCAGCCAGTCGCACAACCGGGTGGAACAGGGTGCGGACTTCAAATCCCTGGTCGGCACACTCCCCCAGCAGCGAATCGACCAGGAACGGCATGTCCGGACTGGCTGTTTCGAGAATGCTGCGGCCAAGTTTGCCAGACGCCCCCTCCGCATCGGCAAGGATACGGACCTTCTGCTCACCGGCCGGAAGCACTGAAGCCCAGCTCCACAAACCGCGGGCCAGTGTTTCAATATCGGCCGGTTCCAGGCCGCTCAGGTCTTCATTGCCTGACTCCAGCCGGACCTGCGTCAACACCTGATCAAGCGGATCGGCGGCGGCAGTCTGATTGTTCATGGAAATGACTCACACACAAAGAGGAAGGATTCGGTGTTGCTCCGGTCTAACGCGGGTCACCTATTCCTTCAACTTGGTGGTTTCAATTGAAACTTTCGTGTTGCGCTGGCGAACAGCGAACATTTCTGCCCAAATAAAACGGACCCGCCGAACGGGGACGTGTCCGGCGGGTCCTACAGGCCTTTGGTCCGCAGGCTGGGTGGGGGGACGCACGCGGAGGCCTGATCGCTTTATATCGTATATTATGTCGGACATTTTATCCGCAAGAGCGGCAAATCAGTCCACTTGCAAATTCCTGAAATACTGAGAGCGTGAGTCGTTCAGATCGCGGTACAGTTGTGAATTGCCATGAATTGGTTTTAGGCTCCACCGTCTTGTGCAGCACCAACTGTAACTCGCTCTGGCTGAAGCCCTCCCTTGCCCTGCGGGTTGCCATCTGAGGACAACAGGATCGCGATCCAGCGCGTCGCTTCGGACTGCGCGAACAGCACCATCATCAGCACGGTCAGCGGGGCTGACAGGAACATGCCCGGAATGCCCCAGATCACGCCCCAGATGGCCAGCGCCAGCAACACGACCAACGACGACAGGTTGAGTGATTCTCCCATCATGCGCGGCTGGATGAAGTTCCCGATCGAGAACTGCCAGAAGCTGACAACCGCCAGGACCAGCCCGGCATAGATGTAGGTATCCTGCGGTGGCATGCCCGGAACCCAGGCCGGCATGCTGGGCTGCACCAGCGCGAAGAGCGGCGGCACCATCGCTGCAACGATCGATCCGACGGTCGGGATATAGTTCAGGACGAAAATCAGCGCTGACAAAAACAGCGCATTTTTCACGCCGAGCACCAGCAGTGAACAATAGGTAAGCACCGTGATGAGGGCTGAAATCACGGTCTGCGTCCAGAGATAGCTTTCAATTCCCCGACGGGCCTCGTCCCCGACTGCCCGGACCTGGGCACGGGCTTCGGTTTCCGGGAACATGTTGTCGAGCTTCCGCGTCCAGCCGGATTGGGCAAGGAACAGGAAAGCGACATAGATCAGGATCAGCACCACATCGCCCGACAGGTCTCCCGTCGCATTGGCAATCGTGGCGAAGAAACGCTGGCCGGTTTCGTTGAACAGCAATTCCTGCAAAGTCGGCGCCCCGGTCATGTGCACGACTTCATAGGCGTCGCTGATCAGGCCATTGATCTTGGTCTCATATTCCCCGGCATCGCGCCCGAACTCTGCGATGCCATTCGCCATCAATCCGATGAAGCCGATGAAGCCGCTGAGCACCAGCAGGATCGCGATGACACGCGCATGCCCGATCTTCAGGAAACGTGTCCAGTTGTCGATCATCGTGGCAAAGCCCTCGATGGTCAGGAACAGGAAAACGGCCAGCGCGAACGGCGCCAGTATGGCCCGCGTCCAGTACAGGAATGCGATGATCACACCTGTTGCGATGACCCAGATTCCGGTGGTGGCAGCGCGGCTCATTTCCGTTCCCCCTTGGCTTTGGCCAAGCGTGGCGCCAGCCCCGCCCGTCGTCAAGCATCCGGCCGCTGCCCAGGTTCCGACTGGCCGGTTACACCCCGCCCCTTGCCGAATCCGGCGAATTCTCTAGCGTCCCGGCAGGAAATAAAGAGGCGGGGCACCCATGACAGATTCCATTTTCATCGGCGGCGCAGACGCGAACGGAACCGGCAAACCGGACGTCGCACAGGAACTGCTGCTGAAGATCGCCAACCGCCACGGCCTGGTCGCCGGCGCGACCGGTACAGGCAAGACCGTCACGCTGCAGATCCTCGCCCAGGGCTTTTCCGATGCCGGCGTTCCGGTCTTCTGCGCCGATGTGAAGGGCGACCTCTCCGGCATCTGCGTGCCCGGCAGCGAGAAGCATCCGCTGCACCCGAAGCTCGTCTCCCGTGCCGAAAAAATCGGCCTGGCGGACTATTCCTATGCCGGTGCGCCGACCATTTTCTGGGATCTGTTCGGAGAGAAAGGCCACCCTGTCCGCACAACCATTTCGGAAATGGGCCCGCTGCTGCTGTCACGCCTGATGGGGCTGACCGATGCGCAGGAAGGTGTGCTGAACATTGCCTTCGAATATGCCGACGACAACGGCCTCCTCCTGCTGGATCTCAAAGACCTGCGCAAACTGCTCGCCCATATGAGCGACAAGGAAATCCGCGACGAGCTGAGCAAGGAATACGGCAACATCGCCTCGGCCTCGCTGGGCGCCCTGCAGCGCAACCTGCTGGTCATGGAACGCGAAGGGGCCGAACACTTCTTCGGGGAGCCGGCTCTTGAACTGGCGGACATGATGCGAACCACCACCGATGGCCGGGGTGTTGTCAGCGTGCTGGATTCCACTCGCCTCATCAACAGCCCGAAACTCTATTCCACCTTCCTGCTCTGGCTTTTGTCGGAACTGTTCGAACAGCTGCCGGAAGTGGGCGACCCGGACAAACCCAAACTCGTCTTCTTCTTCGACGAAGCCCACCTTCTGTTTGACGACACGCCCTCCGCCCTGCTCCAGAAAATCGAACAGGTCGTGCGCCTGATCCGCTCCAAGGGCGTCGGTGTGTTCTTCGTGACGCAGAACCCGCGCGACCTGCCGGAAAGCGTGCTGGCGCAGCTCGGCAACCGGTTCCAGCATGCCCTGCGCGCCTACACGCCGGCTGAACGCAAAGGCGTGCGCGCGGCCGCGGATTCCTTCCGTCCGAACCCCGCTTTTGACACCGAAGAAGTGATTACGACGCTCGGTGTGGGCGAAGCGCTGGTCTCGACACTCGACGCAAAGGGCGCACCGAGCATTGTTCAGCATACGGTGGTTCGTCCGCCCGCTTCACGGCTCGGCCCGGCCGAAGATACCGAGCGCAAGAAAGTGATGAACGAGAGCCCCGTCGCAGGCAAATATGAAGGCGTGGTCGACCGCGAGTCCGCCTACGAAATCCTCGAAGCCAAGGAAGCCAAAGCCGCCAAGGAAGCAGAGCGTCTGGCCAAGGAGGAAGAAAAAGCGAAGGAAGAGCTGGAGAAGAAAAAGGCCCGGGCAAAGAAGACATCCAGCCGGTCCCGCCGCATGTCGCCTTTGCAGAAAGCCGGCAATCAGGCCGCGCGTTCGGCGGCCCGTGAATTCACGCGTTATATCCTGCGCGGCATTCTCGGCAGCATGAAGCGCTGACCGGGACGCCTAGTTCGGACGGGTGTTCGTCTCGGCGTCTTCCATCATGCCGTAATCGTCTTCATCCTCGTCCGTCATGTCTGCAGAGTCGTCATGGGATGAATGGAAGACCTGGCCTTCTTCATAGGTCTCGTCGACGGGCTGCTCTGCAAAAGCCTGCCCCTCATCCACCACCTCATCCGTGGCGGCGAGTGCTGCGGCTTTTTTTGCGTCTTTCTCCGCCTCGGCAGCGGCGTCCTTCTCGGCTTTTTCAGCTGCCTTGGCAGCCTTGCGCGCTTCTTTCTCGGCTTGCTTGGCGGCTTTCTTCGCTGCCTTCTCCTCAGCCTTGCGCGCAGCCTCTTCCAGCTGCTCAGGTGTCTTGCGGCGGCCAAACGGCGCGTGAACATCGGCCTTCCGGTCGTATTGCATGGAATAGTATTCGTGCGCGGTATGGGTCAGCGGCTTCGGCGTGAGGTGCAGGCCATAGGCCCGCAGGCGCTCAACCACTTCATCCCGCAGATACATGCCGGGCAGCGACTGCTGGGTGAAATTGTGCCCTTTCATCCAGTCACGGACATCCCAGGAACGGACACGGCCCACTTCTGACGGCCGGGCGCCATTGTGCACTTCCCACATATAGAGCGTGGCGATGCCGTTGATCGTGGCATCCATCGCGTCGTCCAGCGAGTCGACAGGATCACGGCCCTGCGCCAGCGCCGCGCGCAGCGCCATCTTGCGGGCTTCGAGTTCCTGATAAGTGTTGCCAATCACAGCCAGCGCATTGCGGTTGGCCCGGATCATGGAGGCATTCACGCCGTCCAGCTGCGGATGGCGGACCGGCAGCAGCAGGTCTGGCCCGGCCTGTTCAATGGCATGAACCTGGCCGAGTTCGGAGACAAAGCGCTGGAGATTGATCCGCAACTCATGGCTGACCCCGTCCAGGGCCGAAACAATGCCGGCCTGATGCTCTTCGCGCATGCGCCAGAGATGCCAGGCAACCAGCAGCCCCGCGGCGATCATCAGAGAGACCCCGCCGGTGATGAACGTGTAGAACTGCGATTCACTCATTCTGAGCTCCCCTCCAATCAGCCCGAACGCACCAGCCCCGCGCCCGTTCAGGTTAATGGAACGGAAACCTTAGCCGCTGAGGGCCCGTCCCGCAATCACCTGCAACTTGTGGATCGTTTCCGGATTCCGGGCGGCCTCCGCCGTAATCAGAGCGTAATCGAGGCAGGTATCGATCCCGTCCGGACTCGGCGTACGTTCCGTTCCGTTCAGACTTTCTGCCAGTTTTACAACGGCTTTCCGGCCGATTGCACTGTTGCGGGCCATGACTTCCAGCACATTGGTCACCGTGACCGCCTCTTCCTCTTCGCGCCAGCAATCATAATCCGTCACCATGCCCAGTACGGCATAAGGCAGCTCCGCTTCGCGGGCGAGCTTGGCCTCGGGCATCGCGGTCATGCCGATCACGTCGCAGCCCCACTGGCGATAGAGTTTTGATTCGGCGAGCGACGAGAATTGCGGGCCTTCCATGGCGATATAGGTCCCGCCGCGATGGACCTTCGCCCCAACCGCTTCAGCCGCCTCCGCAGCCATCGCGCTGAACCGGGAGCAGACCGGGTGAGCCATGGAAACGTGCGCGACCATCCCGTCCCCGAAAAAGGTCTTGGCCCGCGCAAATGTGCGGTCAATGAACTGGTCTGCGGCCAGGAAATCTCCCGGTGCATACTGTTCCTGCAGGCTGCCGCAGGCGGAGATGGCCAGCACATCCGTGACCCCGGCCATTTTCAGCGCCGCGATGTTCGCCCGGTAAGGCACTTCGCTTGGCGACAAACGGTGGCCGCGGCCGTGGCGGGGAATGAAAACCAGATTCACATCGCCGATCCGCCCATGCACCAACGCATCGGAGGGCGCGCCCCAGGGCGTATCGACCGTCTTTTCATGCCGGTCTTCCAATCCATCGATTTCATACAGGCCGGAGCCGCCAATGATGCCGAGGGTCCATTTGCTCATGTGTTCGTCCTGAAGTGTTTGCGCATGCCGACGGGCGGCGGGGAACGCGGGTTGGGCGTGGTCAGTTCCACATCATCCGCCAGCACGTAACCAAGACCGGCATAGAAGTCGACCAGCCTCACCTGGTCGTGACGGACCGCGAGCTGCGCGCCCTCTGCCCCGGCTTCGCGGCCGGCCGCTTCAAGGGCTTTCAGGATGACCTCTCCGAAACCGCGTTTGCGGTAGGCTTCCAGCACGCCGATCCGCTTGACCTCCATCCAGAGCCCCTGCCCTGAAGGCCCCGGCACAGGCACCCAGCGGCCGGACCCGATAGCCTCTGGCCCATCGAAGAGGATGGCGCCCCCGCCCTTCTCCAGCTGCGCGGCAACGGATTCGGGCGTTTCGGTGAAGACGGTCGATTCCTCTGACACCCGCCCGGTCCAGATCCGGCGTGTCAGCCTCTCGACGAGCGCACCTTCGGCCGGACCGGCCAGGCGGAGACTGATGCCGGACTTTCCGGCGTCAGCAGGCTCACTCACAAACGGCCCTGACAATCGCTTTGGAGAAGTGGTCTTCGGTTCGCAGGAACTCCACGAAGCAGGTTCCATCTTCGGACGTGTGGATATGCGCTCCGATCGGGAATAGTCCCTCCTGGCCATTTATGGTCATGGTGTAGCCCTTGGTGGTCCGGTCGAGGTAGCTCATGCTCACCCGCTCGCCATTCCCCATCACGATGGTCTTGGTCTCTTTTGCGGGGATCGCGATGCCTTCATCCGTCAGCAGGACACCGTCCACATTGGGCAATTCCAACCCTGCTGCCTTTTCGGCGACCTTGCGGCTGATCTGGTCTGCGCGGTTCAGCACGTCGACAGCATCGCCGGCCGAGGATGGGTCAATATCCTGTATTTTTTCAAGGTTTTCAGCGATGCGATCAAGCGATGACGCCATGCCCGAAAGGGATTTGGGAGACGTATCGCCCAGGGCAAACAGAACACCCAGGCCACCCACAAGGGCCCCGCCAATCGCCCCGGCAGCATTCGCAATACTCAAGAACTTACCTTCAGCCATCTTTCCCTCCACCTGAGGGCCGGAAAGATAAGAGCGGAGATGCCGGGCCCGCAAGAAAAAAGCCCCGGAAAAACCGGGGCTTTTCTGATCTGACTGACTGGCGAGAGGCGCCTAGTGTTCGATCTTCCGCCAGATCTGCTTGTAGGAGAACCACAGCAGGACAGCGAGGATGAGGAGGTAGGCCATCACAGCCAGGCCGAGCGACTTGCGGTGCTCCTGCTTCGGCTCACCGGCCCAGGCCAGGAACTGAGCGACGTCATAGGCCATCTGATCAACCGTTGCCTCGGTGCCGTCCATATACTCGACGCGGCCTTCGATCAGCTGCGGCGGCATGGCCAGGAAGCCACCTTTCGGCGGGTGACGCGGGTCACCGTCGAAGTTCGGCGTCGTGTCGCCGGCCATGTACGGGTTGTAGTACTGGCCAGGGTTCAGCTTCAGGAAGCCTTCGCCGTGCTCGCCGCCATGGCCGCCCATTTTCGACATGTCGACATAGGTTGCCGTCTCGCCGTCGACTTCACGCTCAACGAGCGCGTCGTCGTGCGGGTAGCCCGACAGGAGGTGGTAGACATAGCTGGCACCGCCATGGCGGGCCTTGGTGATGACCGACAGATCCGGCGGTGCTGCGCCGCCATTCGCTGCGCGGGCTGCTTCCACGTTCGCATACGGGCTGCGGAACGTGTCAGCAGGCGTGGCCGGACGAAAATCGAAATCGCCAACATCGTTCGGCGTCGGGCTCAGAATTTCGTTCTCGGCTGCCAGGGCTTTCACGAACGGGTTGTCGTTCGGGTTCGGATAGGCCGGATCGTAGAACGGACCGCCCGGCTCACCGAGGTTCCGGTAGCTCATCAGCTTCATCGAGTGACACGAAGAACAGACCTGATGATACACCTGATAACCGCGCTGCAGCGAGGCCTGGTCGAACTGGCCCGTCGGGCCTTCGAACGGCCAGCCGCCTTCAGGCGGGTGCGGGTGTTCCGCGCCGCCGGCGGCGTGTGCCGCGGCGGTGAAGATGAGTCCGGCCAGGCCGGCGGTGAGGAGTCGAAGCGCTTTCATGGTTCCCCTGGCTCCCTATTCCGCCGGAATGGCGGTCGCCGTCGACGCCTTGTGGCGTTTCAGGATCGATTTGTGG
>MDTG01086899.1_pt1 | contig 24403 bp, 23 predicted proteins | sample 811421 | NCBI WGS metagenome assembly MDTG01 (sample SAMN05326645, study PRJNA326480) | marine metagenome | isolation source: seawater | place: Pacific Ocean: South East | collected 2011 | reverse complement strand
TTGCTACATTGAAACTTTACCATATATGAAAGCTGCACAAAAACTTTATCTGAAAAAGGGATTCTCATACATTGATGGTCCTATGGGAAATACTGGTCACACTTCATGTAACGTTTGGTTAATTAAAAAACTAAAATGACAATAGGTGAATTTAATTCTAAATTTCGTTCTGATTTAACTAAACTCTATTCAGTAAATGAAGTTTCCTCACTGTTTAAATTTGTTTTGAAAGAATCACTTTCTTTTGATATAACTAAATTTTATTTAAAACCAGATTATATATTGAAAAATACCGAATTAGAAAAATTAAATAATTTTAAAGATGAATTAATGACAGGTAAACCGTTTCAATACATTATTGGTGAAACTAGATTTCATAACTATAAATTCTACGTGAATAATAGTGTTCTTATTCCCAGAGTTGAGACAGAAGGCCTAGTAGATTGGATTTTAAGTGATAATAAAGCATTTAAAACAACTGCTATTGATCTTTGTTCTGGAAGTGGCTGTATTGCTGTCACAGTTAAAATGAAAAGAAATAAATGGGATATTTTTGCTTTGGAAAATTCCAAAAATGCAATCGAATTAGCTAAGCTTAATTCATCAATGCATTCTGTAAATGTTAATTACATTCATGCTGATATTTTTTCATGGGATGCATCTGAAGAATTTGATATTATAATATCGAATCCACCATATATAGCGGAGAGTCAAAAAAAAATCATGAAAGCAAGTGTATTGAATTTTGAACCTGAAAAATCAATTTTTGTTTCAGATGAAAATCCTTTAATTTTTTATGAGAGGATATTTGAAATTTCAAGATTAAAATTAAAAGTGGGTGGTCGTATATATTTTGAAATAAATCCTAAATTTAAAAGACTATTAATATCTCTTTCAAAAAAATATAGATTTTCTAATTACGAATTAAAAAAAGATATTTTTAAAAGATATAGATACATTAAGTTTCAGAAATGAACCAAGAAAAACGTATAAAAAGCTTAAGAAATAAACTGCATAATTATAACAACGCATATTACAATGAAGACAAGAGTTTAATTTCTGACTTTGAATTTGATATGCTTTTGAAAGAATTGGAGGATTTAGAAAAAACATACCCTCAGTTTTATGATGAAAACTCGCCTACAGTTAGAATTGGAGGCGAAGTAACTAAAAAATTTCATAGCTTCAATCATAATTATCCAATGTATTCTTTAGCAAACACCTATTCAAAAGATGAAATTGAGGAATGGATTCAAAGAATAGAAAAAAAATATGGACAGCATATAAATGACTTTAGTTGTGAATTAAAATTTGATGGGGCTTCTATAAATTTATACTACGAAAAAGGAAGATTGAAGAGGGCGCTAACCAGAGGAGATGGTGTACAAGGTGACGATGTAACATCAAATATCAAAACTATAAAAAATATACCTTTGATTTTAAAAGGAGCATACCCTGAAAAATTTGAGATTAGAGGAGAAGTAATTTTACCAATACATAGTTTTAATTACCTTAACAAAATAAGAAAAGAGCAAGGTCTACCATTATTTAAAAATCCTAGAAATACTGCTTCGGGGTCATTAAAACTTCAAGACAGCAAGGAAGTTGCATCACGTAGGCTAAAGTGTTTTTTTTATTCAATTGTTGGTGAAAAGTCATCTTTATATCATTCTGAATTATTGGGAAAATCAAGACAATGGGGATTTTTTATTCCTGAAAATATGAAAAGAGTAAAATCAATAAACGAAATATTCAATTTTATTGATTTTTGGGAAAAAAAGAAGGTGGAATTACCTTATGAAATAGATGGTATTGTGATTAAAGTGAATTCTATTAAAGTACAAAATGAGTTGGATTTTACTGCAAAAGTTCCCAGATGGGCTATTTCTTATAAATATAAAGCAGAGAGACAAAGTACAAAACTTCTATCTGTCAAATATCAAGTAGGAAGAACTGGTGCTGTAACACCAGTCGCAAAATTCGAGCCAATTAACCTTTCAGGGACAATTGTTAAAAGAGCTTCTTTGCATAATTCAGATCAGATTGAAAAACTTGGTCTTAGAATAGGTGACTATGTATTTGTTGAAAAAGGTGGAGAAATAATTCCAAAAATTGTGGGTTTTGATAAACTTAGAAGAGGAAACTTTGATGACTTAATAAAATTCATTGAATATTGTCCTGATTGTGGTTCAAAACTTTACAAAATAAAAGGAGAGGCACAACATTATTGTAAAGATGAAAATAATTGTAAAACTCAAATAATAGGTAAAATTCAGCACTTTGTGTCCCGAAAAGCTATGAATATTGAAAGCCTAGGAACTGAAAGAGTAGTTTTACTATTTAATAGTGGTGTTATTAATAACATTGCTGACATATATAAAATTAAAATTAAAGACTTAATTAACTTAGAAGGTATGGCAGATAAATCGGCCTTTAATTTAATAGAGTCGATAAAGCAATCAAAAAAACAACCTTTTTCAAAGGTACTTTTTTCAATTGGAATTAGGCATGTTGGAGAAACAGTTGCATTAAAATTAGCCAATCATTTTAGGTCGATAGAAAATCTAATTAATTCAAATTACAAGGACTTAATCTCGGTTGAAGAAATAGGGAATAAAATAGTTAATAGCATCGATAATTACTTTAATAATTCTGAAAATTTAGATATTGTGAAAAAACTCTCTGATGCTGGTCTTAATTTCAAAATTGATAAAAATAACAGTAAATCTATTATTTTAAATGGTATCACTTTCGTGATATCTGGAACTTTTGAACACTTGTCTAGGGAAAAAATTAAAGAATTAATTTCTGAAAATGGAGGGGAATTTTCATCCGCTGTAAGTTCAAAAACAAACTATATTATAGGAGGTCAATCCATTGGTCCATCAAAAAAGCAGAAAGCTGAAAACTTAAAAATACCAATTATTAGTGAAAAAGATTTTCTAGAAATGTTAAATACATAATGTATTAAATAAATTTTGAAGTAATTTATATTTTATCTTTACTTTAATTCAAACAGTTATTAATTTTAGTTAAGTGGTTAAAAATCTCTTTCATTCAATTAAATACAAAAATGATTTACTCAAAGGGATTTCTAATCACAAAGTTACATCTGACTTTAAAATTAAAAGTGTTAGAGTAGTTATGGATAAGGATCTCCCTGTAGATGAAAATTATTTTAGAAATCTTTTAAGTGAAATTACAGAATCTAAAATTTATTACACTTTTATTAAGTTTTCTGATTCAAGAGAAAATTTAATAAGTGAAAAAAACTGTTATGGTAAAAACAATATAAGTTTTTTTGGAAATTTCAAAGATAAACTTGCACATGCATGTAGAGCGAAAGTTGATTTGCAAATTAATTTTTTTGATAATGATAATTTATATTTAAAATGGATAGCAATTAAAAGTGATTGTAAACTAAGTTTTGGGTTTAGTAAAATCGATATTAGAATTAACGATATTATTTTTGATTTTTTGCCACTCCAAACCGACATTTTCAAAATTGAATTCCAAAAGTACGTTAAAGTATTAAAAGCAATTTAATATGGATTTTTTAAAGGGCACTGGTGTTGCAATAGTCACACCATTCAAAAAAAATGGAGAAATAGATTTTACTGCATATAAATCAATGGTTGATTTTTATGTTGATAATGGTATAAGTTATTTAGTTATATTAGGCACAACTGGAGAATCACACACAGTTTCTTTTGATGAAAAGAATAAAATTTTAGAGAATATTGTTAAATTCAACAGAGGGAGGTTAGGACTAATTATTGGTTTTAGTGGGAATAATACTCAAAAGCTAGTCGGCGAACTTTCGAACTGTAACCTAAGAGATTTCAACGCTATTTTATCAGTATGCCCTTATTATAATAAACCTTCTCAAGTCGGATTGTACGAGCACTTTTCTCATATATCTAAGGCTTCACCTATTCCACTTATTTTATATGACGTTCCTTCAAGGACAGGAGTATCAATTTCCAATCAAACGATTTTTAGGTTACTTGAAAAATATGACAACATAATTGGCATAAAAGATGCAACCGGAGATATTGATAAGGGACTGGATTTAATAAAAAATTCTCCAAAAAGTTTTCATGTAATTTCTGGTGATGATTATACCGCTGTTGACTTAATTTTAAATGGAGGTTCTGGAGTTATAAGTGTTGTTGCTGGAGCTTTTCCAAGGGAATTCTCAAAAATCATCAACTTTGCAAAAGAAAACAGAGAACAAGAAGCAAAACAACATTTTGATCAACTCAAAATTATTATTGATCTATTGTTCCAAGAAGGAAATCCCTCTGGTATTAAGGCAATGTTGTCATTAATGGGCTTTTGTGAAAATATTTTGAGACTTCCATTAACTAAGGTTAGTAATCAGTTATATGAAGATATTTACAAAAAAATAAAAATTATCGATAAAATTTAGTTTTAGATTGTTGGTTTTAATTTCTTATCATATTTAATTAAATTTGTGGATGTTTTTTTTTAATCTAAGAGTTAAATATCTTTTGCTATTTACTTTATTGTTATCCTGCAATAGTTACCAAAAATTATTAAACAGTAAAGAACCTGCCCCTAAGTTAAAAGCTGCACAAAAGTATTATGACAACGGAGAGTACAGAAGAGCCAATCGTCTTTATGAGCAAATTATTCCTTCTTACAGAGGAAAACCACAGGCTCAAAGATTAATTTATTTTTTTGCTAATTCTCACTATCAGATGGGGAACTATTTTTTGGCTGCATATCAATTTGAGAGTTTTGTAAAGTCCTTCCCTAGAAGTGAAAAACTAGTCGAAGCTAATTTCATGATTGCAAAATGCTACTATATGTTATCTCCAATTTATAGCCTTGATCAGGAGAATACCAATGAGGCAATGGAGAAATTACAAATTTTTATTGATAATTATCCCAAGTCAATTTATTTATCAGAAGCAAATAATTATATAAGAGAGCTACAACTGAAACTTGAAAAAAAAGACTTTGAAATATCAAAACAATATTACACTATTAGAGACTACAAAGCAGCAATAAGTTCTTTAGATAATTTCGTTTCGAATTTCCCTGGCACCCCTTTTAGAGAAAATGCCTTATATTACAAGTTTTTGTCTCAATTTGAAATAGCTATAAATAGTGTACCAAATAAAAAACTTGAAAGACTGAAAGGAGCTAAAGAAACTTATAATGCCATTTTAAGATACTATCCTGAAACTCTTTTTATGGAAGATATTTCAAAAAAACTTGAGGAAATACAAAAAGAAATAATAATAATAAATAATAATAATGCTTAAATTTTTAATATGACTAAATACAGAGAATCCAAAGCTCCGGTTACAACATCTACTTACAACCGAAGTGAAATTGAGAAAGGAGTAGACAACATTTACGAAGCAATTTCAATAATTTCAAAGAGATCTGCTCAGATAAACATTGACATCAGGCAAGAATTACATGAAAAGTTGGAAGAATTTGCTACTCATAATGACAGTTTAGAAGAAATTTTTGAAAATAAAGAACAAATAGAGGTGTCCAAGTTTTATGAAAGTTTACCTAAACCGCACGCTTTAGCGATAGAGGAGTGGTTTAAAAATAAAGTTTATCACAGAAATACCGACGAAGAAGATTAATGCTTTCACTTGGTGGTAAAAAGGTACTCTTAGGCATTTCGGGAAGTATTGCTGCATATAAATCTCCTTTTTTAGTTAGACTACTAATTAAAAATGGAGCAGAAGTTAAAGTGGTTTTGACTCCAAGTGCAATTGATTTTGTAACACAAACTACCCTTTCAACACTATCAAAAAATCCAGTCAATTCTTCTTTCATAGAGAGTAAAGACGAACAAAATAACCCTGAATGGAATAATCACGTTGAATTGTCTTTATGGGCTGATTTTATGATTATTGCACCCGCTACCTCAAATACTATTTCTTCAATGGCATCTGCAAGATGTGATAATTTGTTGTTAGCATGTTATTTGTCAGCTAAGTGCCCGGTTTTTGTAGCTCCATCAATGGATCTCGACATGTACAGACATCCAGGTAATCAAGATAATCTAAATAAATTAAAATCTTTTGGAAATATAATTTTAGAATCTGAATCGGGAGATTTAGCAAGTGGTTTAGTAGGTAAAGGGAGAATGATGGAACCCGAAAACATAATTAAAAATCTAAAGAGAAATTTAAATATTGATCTACCATTAAAGGGCAAATCAATACTTATATCAGCCGGTCCAACTTATGAAAAGATCGATCCAGTTAGATTTATAGGTAACTTTTCCTCAGGCAAAATGGGTTTTTCGTTAGCTGAATCAGCAACTAATCTTGGAGCAAAAGTAACTTTAGTGTCGGGTCCCTCTTCATTAAAAATTTCTAATTCATCTATTAATTTAATTAATGTTATCTCAGCTGATGAAATGTATAACGAAATTTTAAAATATTTTTTTAGTGTTGATGTTTTTATATCTGCCGCTGCTGTAGCTGACTTTATTCCAGAAAAATCATATAATTTGAAAATTAAAAAAAGTCAATTTTTAAATAAAATTTCACTAAAAAAAAACATTGATATACTTCTTGAGTTAGGTAAAATTAAAACTGATCAATACATGTTTGGTTTTGCACTTGAAACTAATGATGGAGAACAAAATGCCAGCGATAAATTAATTAATAAAAATTTAGATGCAATTTTTCTAAATAACCTAAACTCTAAGCAAAATGTTTTCAATTCAGACTACAACCAAGGAAAACTTATTACTAGAAAAAAATCTATATCATTTGATTTAACTTCAAAATTAGACTTGTCGTATAAAATACTTGAACAAATCATGAAAGATTTATGAGAAAGTTTTTATTTCTATTCATATTTTACAACTTTAAATTATTTGGTCAAACCGTTAATTGTAATTTTGTAATCAATTCAGAATTTGTAGATCAAACAAATCAACAAGTTTTTTCAACTTTAGAAAAGTCAGTTAATGAGTTTGTAAATAATAATATTTGGAATAACAAGTCTTTAGATATACACCAAAGAGTTAAGTTCAACTTAGTTCTAAATCTAAATTCATATGTCGGATCAAATTTTACTGGCACCTTACAAGTTCAAGTCGAGAGGCCTGTGTATGAGTCTAACTATTTAACTCCAATATTTAATTTTTTGGACAAAGACATTTCATTTCAATATGACGAATATCAACCTTTGTTTTACAATTCTGTTAGCTTTGAATCAAACTTGATTTCAATTCTAAGTTTCTATGTATACTTAGCGATAGGAATGGAGGCGGATACATTTCAGGTCAATAGCGGTACAGTTTTTTTTAAAGAAGCCCAAAAAATTGTTTCACTCGCCCAACAGAAAAACATCAGAGGTTGGAACCAAAGTGATGGAACCAGAAACAGGTTCTGGTTAGTTGACACATTATTATCAAATACTTTTAGAGAGTATAGGACTGTTCAGTACGAATACCATAGAAAAGGTATGGATTTTATGACAACTGATTTAAAAAAGGCAAAGAGTGGTGTTTTAACTTCAATTGAAAAATTTTTACCCCTATATAAACGTAGGCCAAATGCTTTTTTAATTCAAACTTTTTTTGATGCTAAATCGGACGAAATTATTGACATATTTTCTCAAGGTCCCGAAATTGAAATTAAGCAAACTTTAAAAACATTAAATAAAATTGCTCCTTATTTTGGTCCAAAATGGAAAAAAATCAGATAAAAAAAATTTAGAAAGGATTACCAAACTTTAATTCAATTTTAACGATATTTAAATAAAACTAAAACAATTTGTTAAGAGAATTAACTATATCAAATTACGCTTTAATAGATTATTTGAGGGTTGACTTATCTCAAGGTTTCACTTCAATAACTGGAGAAACAGGAGCTGGAAAATCAATTTTATTAGGAGGGTTATCTTTAGGATTAGGTAAAAGAGCAGATTTTAATTTGGTAAAAGATAAAACTAAAAAATGTTTTGTCGATTTAGTTTTCTCAGTAGAAAATCTTAACCTTAAAACTTTTTTCAGCTCTTTTGATCTTGATTATGACCCGATAACAACGATAAGGAGAGAAATTATTCCATCAGGAAAATCGAGAGCTTTTGTTAACGATACACCAGTTAACCTGGAAGTTTTACAGAAACTTTCAAACGAGTTTGTTGATATTCATTCACAATTCCAAAATCATTCCATAATTAAAGAAGAATATCAAATTGATATTTTAGATATGCTTGCTAATAATCAAGATTTGATTAAAAATTATACTAAAAATTTCTCTTCTTTAAAACAAGTTGAAAAGGAAATAGAAAAACTTGAGGAATCCAAATCAAACATGTACAGAGAAAAGGATTATAACAACCACCTTCTAAATGAGATCAAAACTTTAGATCTAAATGAACCAGTAGATTTAATAGAACAAAGATTTAATAAATTTAGCAATTCAGAAGAAATAAATATAATCTTCAATCAAATTTTTAATACTATGCACAACGAAGACAACGGAGTAACTTCAAAAATAAATGAAGTTAGAGCATCAATAAAAAAAATTATTCATATTTCTAAGGAATACAAAAAACTTTTTAAAAGAATAGAAAGTGTTATTATCGAATTAGATGATATAATTAATGATGTAAAGGAAGAAATTCAAAATGTTGAATTTAATCCAGAGATGAAAGAAATTTTGGGCAAAAAGCTGGAAAAAGTATATTCTTTGTTTAGAAAGCACAATGTTAATAGCATGAAGGATTTGATTTTAATTAAAAAGGGATTAGAAAAAAAGGTTTTAGAAACCGAAAACATTGATATTAATATTAACAACAAAAAAGAAAGATTAACTGCACTAAAAATAAAGCTCAATGGATTGTCAAAAAAAATAAGAAGAAGTCGGGAAAAGGTAATACCAATTTTAAAGGGGAAAATGGAAAATCTGCTAAAAGAAATGGGCATGTTAAACATCTTATTTAAAATAGAATTGCAGGACTCTAGGATTTTTCTAAAAAAGGGTAAAGACAATTTAATTTTTAATTTTTCAGCAAACAAAGGTGCACCACTTGGCCCTTTAAATAAAACTGCATCAGGAGGTGAGTTATCAAGAATTATGCTGGCTCTAAAGTATATCTTATCTAATTACAAAAATCTCCCAACGATTGTTTTTGATGAAATTGATACAGGAGTTTCTGGTGAAATAGCCAGCAGTGTAGGTAGATTAATGAAAAATATGTCAAAAAACTTGCAAGTAATTTCAATCACCCATCTCCCTCAAGTCGCTGCAAAAGCGAACAATCAACTAAAAGTTTTTAAGATAGTTAAGAATAAAAAAACTTCCACAGAGATTAAAAATTTAAATTTTAAAGAAAGAGTATCAGAAATTGCCTCAATGTTGTCAGGGGAGCAAACAGCAGAGAGCGCGTACGATTTGGCAAAAGAATTACTTAATTAGATTATATTTGTAAAAAATAACTTATGCCTCATAATCTATTAAAAAATAAAAAGGGGATAATTTTTGGAGCCTTAGATAATAAGTCAATTGCTTGGAAAGTAGCTGAGATTGTAAAAGAAGAGGGAGGTGACATTATATTAACAAATGCGCCAGTTGCTATACGAATGGGTGAAATTGATAAATTAGGAAAACAGTTGGATTCCCCTGTTATTGCCGCGGATGCAACAAGTATACTGGAACTAGAGAATCTTATACAAAAAGCACTCGAACATTTTAAGGGTAAGTTTGATTTTGTATTACATTCAATAGGTATGTCTCTAAACGTAAGAAAAAAAAGAGATTACACTAATCAAAATCACGATTGGACTAGAAAAGGTTGGGATATTTCAGCACTTTCATTTCACAAATTGTTACAAGTTTTGTATACCAAAGATGCATTGAACCAGTGGGGTAGTATTGTGGCTTTAACTTACATTGCGGCTCAAAGAACTTTCCCAAATTATAATGATATGGCAGATAATAAAGCTTACCTAGAGTCAATAGCAAGAAGTTTTGGTTATTTTTTTGGAAAAAATAAAAAAGTAAGAGTAAATACAATATCCCAATCTCCAACCCGAACTACAGCAGGACAAGGTGTTGAAGGGTTAGAAAACTTTTTAAATTTTTCTGAGAAAACATCACCCCTAGGGAATGCGTCAGCTTCTGAATGTGCTTATTATGTAGTTTCACTTTTTTCTGATTTTACGAAGAAAGTTACTATGCAAAATTTATTTCATGATGGAGGTTTTTCTACAACTGGAGTTAGCCAGGAAATTATCGAGGGTTTTTGATTTAAGTGTCTCAGGAACAACCATATTTTAACTCTTTACAAAGTTTTCTTATACACAAAGGAAGAATTAAAATGTTTATTTCGTTTGTAGCTATATCTTTTGTTATCTGGTTTTTCAAAAAATTTTCAAAAGAATACCAAGAAGAAATTGAAATGAAGATTGAAATAATTGATGTCCCTAATTCTTATATTATTTCTTCAATATCAAACCCATTTTTAAATTTGAATATAAAAGCAACTGGTTTTCAGTTGCTTTATTATTATTTTTTGCAAGACAAGATTGAAATAAGTTTTCAAAAAGCAGAGTACAGCAAAAATAAAGGATATTTGGAAATAGCATCTCAATTTAATAATCTACAACAACAATTACTAAGTGACACGGAAATTTTAACCTTTTTTCCTAGTGAATTAGAAATAACTTATGAGCCAGAATTTTCTAAAAAAGTTCCTGTAGCATATCCAAAAATTAATTTAGATGTTGGTTATTCAATAACAAAATTTAATATTGTACCTGACAGTATATTAGTGACAGGGCCTAAAAATCTTTTAGATGACATTAATGATGTTAATTTAAATTTTAAAAATGAGTTACCAGTCAAGTCCAATATTTCAAAAAAACTCTCTTTAGTAAAAAAGAATAAAAAAATAAATTATAATTTCTATGAAGTTGATGTTAAATTGTATGTAGAACTTTTTTCAGAAAAAAAATTAACTATTCCAATCTCCGTTTCAAATTTTCCAAAAGATATGGTTCTAAAGTTATTCCCTTCAGAAGTTGAAATAATCTTTTCATCAACTATAAGTAATTTAAAAATTACGAAAGAATCGGATTTTAAAATAGGATTTAATTACGATAGCATTGATAAAGAAAAAAAAAACGGCAGAAGTTAAACTCATAAATGGACCTTCAACTGCCAAAAACGTAAGAATCAAACCCAAAGATGTATTTTTTTTAATTAGAAAGTAAGATGTCTAAAGTAATTGGCTTAACTGGAGGTATAGGAAGTGGTAAAACATATGTTGCAAAACTTTTTAATGATTTTGCTGGCATTCCTTGCTTCAACTCAGATCTTGAGGCTAGAAAAATAATGAAGGATAATGATTTTATTAAGAGAGAAATTATTTCAATTTTTGGTCCAAACTCATACATAAATAACAATATAAACGTTGAATTTTTAAGAAAAAAAATTTTTAATTCTCAAAATAAATTAAAAAAAATAAATAGTTTGGTTCACAATCAAGTTAAAATTAGATTTAAAGATTGGCTGGATTTGCAAAATTCTAATTATGTGCTAAAGGAAACTGCCATTTTATTTGAACACAACTATCAAAATGATTTAGACCTTTCTCTTTTGGTCATAGCCCCAATTAAAGTTAGGATTGATAGAATAATTAAAAGAGACAAAATTTCACTAAAAGAAATAGAAAAAATAATCTCAAATCAGTGGAATGATAAAAAAAAACTTGTTTTTTGTGATTATTTTATTGAAAATCTGATAAAGTCAAACACGATTAAAAAAGTCAAGACTCTTATAAAAGTTTTTTCAGCAATATGAATAAATTCTAAAATTCACTTGGATATAAACATATCATTAACATTGTTTTAGCAAAATAAATCAATGATAATTCTGAAATTTGTATTTTAAAATTGACATGAAAAAAAGTTACTTTCTTTTTTTGGTTTGCTTTATGATATTATGTGTAACTGGAATAATTCTAGTTCAATGGTATTTTATAACAACCTCTATTCAAAATAGAGACCAGGAGTTTTCTCTTGCAGTTAAACAGTCATTAAATTCTGTGGCAAGTGATGTACAAGAAAACGAATTAAGACACTATATCCAAACTTTTGAAAAGCTGAAAGACTCTTTAGGGAAACCCGACAGCGCACAACTAAGAAATTTTTTTCTATTCTACGATAGTGATGATGAGTCAAACTTATCATCTTTATTTACGTTTGGATTAGTAGAAGAAAAATTTAATATAGCTATTCCAAATGAAGAAATTGGTGAAATTGAAGTTTCTAGTGTTAATGATATTCAAGGATTTGAAACAACTAGAATTTTCAAGCAAGCCTTTGACCGAGAAAATCAAAGAAAAATATCAAGTGCGACTTTTCAAAAAATGGAAAGAATTAGTGCTATTGATCAAGCTACTTACTCTTCAATTTTTTCTAAAATGGCGAATTCATTTCCTATTCACAAAAGAATTAACCCTTTTGAAATAGCTTCTCTACTTCAGAGAGAGTTCAATTCAAGAAATATTAAAACTGAGTTTGAGTTTGGTGTTTTTAGTAATGGCCTCGCTACCAAAATTATTTCAAAAAATTATGAGGGTTCTCTCTCTGGTCCAAAATACTCTATTCCCATCTTTGTAGATGAGCAAGGTAGCAGCCTATACGATCTTGTAGTCACTTTTCCAAAAAAGAAAAAATATCTCATGTCCTCTATATTAGGTGTTGCTAGCCTATCATTTGTTTTAACTATTTTAATCATCCTTCTCTGTGCTATTTCGTTGTTTCAAATTTTAAAACAAAAAAAAATATCTGAAATAAAATCGGATTTTATTAATAATATGTCGCATGAATTTAAAACGCCAATTGCAACTATAAATTTGGCAATTGATGCTTTTGAAAGTCAGCTAGGGAATAATAATAGCAAGAAAAAGCTACAATATCTTAAAATAATGCGTGAAGAAAATAGAAGAATGCATGAACAAGTAGAGACAATACTTACAATTTCCCAACTTGATAAAAGTAATACTTTAATTGATAAAACTGGTGTTGATATTCACAAAACAATCGATGACGCTCTTGGTCATATTGCGTTATTAATTCAAAATAAAAGCGTTGAAATAAAAACATCCTTTAAATCAAAAAAATCAAAAATTTTTGGAAATAAAACTCATTTAATTAACGTTTTTACAAATATCTTAGATAACGCTATCAAATACTCAAAAGAAAGTCCTAAGATTAATATTAAAACTTTAAATGACGATAAGAACGCATATATTCAAATTGAAGACAAAGGAATAGGAATGAATGATGATACTCTTAAAATGATTTTCGAAAAATTTTTCAGAGAACAAAATGGAGATGTTCATAATATAAAAGGACACGGACTGGGTTTAGCATATGTAAAGAAAATTGTTTCACTGCATAACGGAAAGATATCTGTTGAGAGTGTTGAAGGAAAAGGCTCGAAATTTAAAATACAATTTCCATTATTTACTTAACTATAAGAAGATGAGTACGAATAAGAAAAACATTTTACTGGTTGAGGACGATCCTAATTTTGGAAGTATATTAAAAGAATATCTAAAAATTAATGGATACCAAGTTACTTTAGCTAAGAACGGAATTGAAGGCTTTGAAAAATTTAAGAAAGAAAAATTTTCGCTGTGCCTTCTTGATGTAATGATGCCTTACAAGGATGGGTTTACACTTGCGAAGGAAATTAGAGAAATTGATGACTTAGTACCATTAATATTTTTGACTGCCAAAATTCTTAAGGAAGATGTATTAAAGGGTTTTAAGTTGGGTGCTGATGATTACTTAACTAAACCCTTTGATTCAGAGGTTTTACTCGCAAAAATTAAATCAATCTTGGGAAGAAGAATGATTAAAGAAGTTGCTGATACAGTTGAAACAGAATTTAAAATTGGTAATTTTAGTCTTAATACAAAATTAAGATTATTGAATTATTTAGATCAAAAGCCAATAAAATTGTCTCCAAAAGAAAACCAGCTACTTAGACTTTTAGCGATTCATATTAATGATCTTCTTCCAAGAGACCAAGCTTTAAACAAAATTTGGAGAGACGATAATTACTTTACATCGCGATCAATGGATGTTTACATTGCAAAACTTAGAAAGTATCTAAAAAAAGATGAAAGAGTCGAAATTCTTAACATTCATGGTAAAGGATTTCGAATGGTTGTAAATCAATAGTTTATTTTCTAGGATGAAATTTATTTAAAGTTTTTGATAAATATTTAGTGTCTAAATGAGTGTAAACTTCTGTTGTAGTTATATTTTCATGACCCATCATAATTTGTATTGATCTTAAATCAGCTCCATTTTCCAACAAATGAGTTGCAAATGAGTGCCTAAAAGTATGAGGACCAATAGTTTTTTTTATGTTTGATTTTTTTTGAGCTTCTTTAACTATGTTAAAAATCATAGCTCTTGTAAGTTTTCCCCCGTTTCTATTCAAAAATACTATATTGTTTGAGTTCTTTTTAATTTTTTTAAAAGCTCTAAAATTATGTATATAATTTTTAATTTTTTGTTCACATATTGACCCCAAAGGTACTAGCCTTTGTTTATTCCCCTTTCCTTGAATTAAGAGTAGTTTTTCATCATACTGAATGTCAGAAAGTTTCAGATTAATTAGCTCACTTACTCTCAGTCCGCTTCCATACAAAGTTTCAATAATGGCAGAATTTCTTATTCCATGATCTTTCTTTATTTCAGAATTGGTTATGAGTACATTTATTTCTTCAATTGATAACACATTTGGGAGTTTAGATGCAATTTTCGGTGACTCAATTAATTCCATAGGAGATACTTTATTGTGACCTTCAAATACCAAATAATTAAAAAAACTTTTTAAAGATGACAAAAGTCTTGCCTGTGATCTCGAATTTATATTTTTTGAAATTTTGTATATGAATTCTTGCATAAATTCTTTGTCACATTGTTTTAAGCTAAGTTTAAGATAATATTTACCAATATATCTTATCAATTTTTGAATATCATAGGAATAACCTTTTATTGAGTTTTCGGAAAGACCTCTTTCAATTTTTAAGTAAGTTAGGTAGTCTTTTAATAGGTTACTCCAAATTTTCATATACTAAACTTCATTCCCGTCCTCGCAATATTATAACCTCTTTCAATTATTTCTTTAGTAATCTTATTATTCTCTTTGAGCAATGGATTTGTGTGATTTAAGTGAATAAAATAAACTTTTTTCTTATCCTTTTTTTTGAGATTCCTAAATCTTTCAAGGGTTTCAACCACGAAAGGATGTGGAATTTCATCCATATTTCTGTGTGGTATTTCTTTACCATTGTAAAAAGTTCCATCGATAAATGCATAATCTACATTCCTTATGAAATCTTCTATATTTTTATCCCATCTCTCCCATTTGTCAATATCTGGAAGAAATAAAACTGATTTAACTTTACCTTTAATTAGATATCCCACAGTTTCTGAAAATTCGTCTCTGTGAGGTACAAGTATTGGTTTTATAGATATATACTTGCTTAAAATCTCCACAGAGTCAGTTTTCAATTTTTTTATTTTAATATTTTTTTCTTGAATTAATTGCGACCAAGGCCCATTATTTTCCAAAAAAAACGACATTTTGGGCATGCTGTAAACATTAATTTGTCTTGCCCCTAAAGATTCTTTACCAAAATACAAAAGACCAGAGTAATGTCCAATATGAGCATGTGTAAGAGCAATACCTCCCAATCTTGGACTTGAAGATAATGATTTTAGCATATGATATTGCTTGGCTATATCTGGCGAAGCATCAACCAAAAAAAATCTATTTTCAAAATTATCAACTAATCCAATTGAAGTCACATTTTCAAATAGATTATTTTCCCAGAGTGTTTTACAACAAGATTTATTACATCCTATTTGTGGTGAACCACCGTCTTGGGCAATGCCTAAAATTACTAAAGTCGATGAATTATTTTGCGCTTTTATTTTATAGCACGTAAATAAAAAAAATATCAAAAGGACTTTTTTGGCAAACATTATATTAAAAAGTATTTAGTTATTAAAAATATAATTTATGAATCATTTTAGGTAATTTTGATATATGAATATTAGTATTATTAATGGTCCAAATTTAAATCTTTTAGGAGTTAGAGAACCAGATATTTATGGTTTTTCTAATTTTGAGGATTATCTTGAAACTTTAAAAAACAAATTTCCCGGGATTAATTTAGATTATTTTCAATCTAATATTGAAGGTGAAATAATAGATAGGTTGCATCATGTAGGTTTTGAATCAGATGGCATAATTTTAAATGCAGCAGCATATACTCATACATCGGTTGGAATAGGTGACGCAGTTAAAGCTATTAGAACGAAAGTTATTGAAGTTCATATTTCAAATACTTTCTCTAGGGAGGATTTTAGACATAACTCTTTTATTACACCACATGCAAAAGGTCTTATAACTGGTTTCGGACTGGATTCTTATTATTTAGCTGTATGTAGTTTTATTGTATAAAAACTATAAATGAATTGTTTCATTATATGCATTGGCAACAGCTTCCATTATTGCTTCACTCATTGTTGGATGTGGATGAATTGATTTAAGAATTTCGTGTCCAGTTGTTTCTAATCTTCTCCCTACAACAGCCTCTGCGATCATCTCAGTAACTCCATTACCAATCATGTGACATCCAAGCCATTCTCCATATTTTGCATCGAATATCACTTTTACAAATCCATCGGAAGAACCACTAGCCTTCGCTTTACCTGAAGCAGAAAAGGGAAATTTGCCAACTTTTATTTCAAAACCTTTTTCGGTTGCCTGTTTTTCAGTATAACCAACAGAGGCAATTTCGGGATGACAATAGGTACAACCTGGAATATTATTGTAATTAATAGTCTCAACTTGCAGACCCGAAATTTTTTCAACGCACAGTATTCCTTCTGCAGAAGCAACATGAGCAAGGGTTTGTCCCTTGGTTATGTCTCCAATAGCATAATAACCAGGAATATTAGTTTCATAAAAGTCATTTACTAAAATCCTGTCATTATCTATTGCTACTCCGACTTCTTCCAAACCTAAATTTTCAATATTACTTTTAACACCAATTGCAGACAGTACTACTTCTGAATCTAATTTGACTACCTTTTCTTCATTCTTTATATTCAATACTGGATTTTTACCTGAATTATCTATTCCAATCACCTCTGAATTAGTCATTATTTTAATTCCCATTTTTTTGAATGATTTTTCTAGTTGTGAAGATATATCTTCGTCTTCTAAAGGAGCTATTCTATCTTGAAATTCAATGAGAGTAACATCTGTACCCATTGAGTTATAAAAATAGGCAAACTCAATTCCTATGGCTCCAGAACCGATAATACATAATTTTTCAGGTTGTTTTTTTAATGTCATGGCTTCACGATACCCGATTATTTTTTTTCCATCTATAGGTATTGATTTTAATTCTCTAGACCTAGCACCAGTTGCAATTATTATATGTTTTCCCTCAATTTCTTTCTCTTCATTGCTATTAATTATTTTCACTTTCTTGTTTTTCCCAACTAAGCCCTCTCCTAAATAAACATCTATCTTATTTTTTTTCATTAGAAAATCTACTCCTTTGTTCATATTTTGAGCAACTTCTCGACTTCTATTAATAACAGCATCAAAATCTTTTTCATAATTATTAACATTTATTCCGTAATCTTTCGCATGTTTTATGTATTCAAATACCTGAGCGGATTTCAAAAGGGCTTTCGTTGGAATACACCCCCAGTTTAGACATATTCCACCTAAACTTTCCTTTTCAATGATTGCTGTTTTTAATCCAAGCTGTGATGCCCTTATCGCAGAAACATAACCGCCTGGACCACTTCCAATTATAATTACATCGTAGTTTTCCATTTTGTTTTTTTTCAAATTTACGAATTCGTTTACTTATTTTTCTTTGGAATAAAATCTATACTAGCAGAATTTACGCAATATCGTTGGTTTGTTTTGGTTGGACCATCGTTAAAAACGTGTCCTTGGTGCCCTCCACAGTTTGAGCATAATATTTCAATTCTCAAAACTCCTATTTTATAATCTTTTTTGTAATTTATTGAATGTTCAATACACTCATCAAATGAAGGCCATCCGCATCCACTATCAAATTTAGACTTTGATTCATACAAAGGTTTACTACAACCCTTACAAACATAAACTCCATCTTCAAAATGATTATTATATTTTCCACTGTAAGGAAGTTCTGTACCCCCTTTTCTTAAAATATTATATTCTTTTTTAGAAAGTTTTCTTTCCCAGTATTCTTCAGTTTTATTTTCTTTTCTAAAATTCAATTATTTTTCTATAAAAATTAATGCTGCTCCATTGATACAGTGCCTTTTTCCAGTGGTTTCTCTTGGACCATCGTTAAACATATGGCCTAAGTGACCACCACAATTTGAACATTTTAACTCGGTCCTGGGATATCCAATTTTATAATCTACATCGTACTCAATTTTATTTCTGATTTCTCTATCAAAAGATGGCCATCCAGAGCCAGAGTCATATTTGTTTTCTGAGTTATAGAGTGGGTTTTTACATCCCATGCAAGCATAATAACCAGATTTTTTGTTATAGTTAAGATCGCTGGAAAAGGCTGGCTCAGTGTAAGATTTTCTTAATACATTATAAGACAGACTAGGCAAAAGGTTTTTCCACTCAGTATCCGACATGGAAACATTATATTTTTTAGTCTCTTTTTTCTCCTGGCAGGATAAAAAAAATGGAATAATAACCGCAATAAGATATAAGTATTTCATCCTTAAATTTACTTTATTGTTATCTAAATTAAATATTGAACACATTGAAAGATATTTGCATATTATAATTTAAAGTTATCATTATAAAAAAACTTCGTACTTTTAAAATATGCTATCAAAAGAAAAACCTAAGAAAGGTAGTAAAAAACTTATTAATGCTTGGGCTTTTTACGATTGGGCTAATTCTGTATATTCTCTAGTAATTACTACCGCAATTTTTCCTCTTTATTATGCAGCTTTATTTGCGGAAAATAACAAAATTTTTTTTATGGGCTACCATGTTAAAAATACTGCTATGATAAGTTTTTTGACAGCCTTCGCCTTTGTAATAATTTCATTTATTTCACCAATTTTAGCTGGTATTGCTGATTTTTTGGGAAATAAAAAACGCTTTATGCAATTTTTTGTTTACCTAGGATCTTTTTCTTGTATTGGGTTATTTTGGTTTAATCTTGATAATATCTATACAGGACTTTTTCTTTATTTTTTAGCGTTAATTGGATTTTGGGCTAGTTTAATTTTTTATAACTCCTACCTTCCAGATGTTGCTTATCCTCAACAGCAAGACAGAGCAAGTGCAAAGGGTTACTCATTAGGCTATATTGGAAGTGTAATTCTGCTTTTATTCAATTTATCGTTAATTATGCAACCTGATTTTTACGGTATTTCCGGAACTCCTGAAGAAGCAAGATTCTATGCAATGAAAATATCATTTGTATGTGTTGGTTTTTGGTGGTTGATATTTAGTCAAATTTCATTTCTTTACTTACCTAAAGGAGAAAGGAAAATTATAAGGAAAAAAAATATTATTTTTCATGGATACAGGGAGCTTAAAAGTGTATATGATTTAATAAAAATTAACTTTTCTTTAAAACGTTTTTTGTTAGCTTTCTTTGTTTACTCTCTTGCGCTTCAAACCATTATGCTTGTTGCTGCTTATTTTGGGGAGGAGGAAATCATTTGGTCTTCAGATCAAGAAAAAACCATAGGACTAATTGTTAGTATTTTACTTATACAGTTAATTGCCATTTTTGGAGCTATCATTGCGGCAAGAGCTTCTATAAAATTTGGAAACATACCCACTTTATTTGTTGCTAATATCCTTTGGGGACTTATTTGTATTTATGCATATTATATATATACACCCTTTCAGTTTTATTTGGTTGCTGGATTAGTTGGAATGGTTATGGGAGGGTTGCAATCAACTTCAAGGGCTACATATTCCAAATATTTGCCAAACACAAAAGATACGGCCTCTTACTTTAGTTTTTATGGAGTCACTGAAAAAATTGCTGTTGTTTTTGGTATGACTCTTTTCGGCATTGTGGATCAAATAACAGGAAGTATGAGGTTATCTGTTATATTTTTTATGTTATTTTTTTTACTTGGTGGTTTTTTAATTTTAAGTATTAATAGAAAAAAGGAAAAACTTAGTAATAAAAATCAACTGGCATAGATATTGAAAGTATATATGTGAAACAAACATAATGTACTTTAGAAGTAAACAAACGATTCTGTTTTTCATCTTATAGTGACATTGTGTCATATGCTTTTTATGACAAAATCATTTTTTTTACCCCTTGATGACCTTTCTTTGGATATTGAAGGTTCTAAAGCTGAACTAATACCTCTTATGACATCGGAAGATGAGGAGGCACTTGAAAGAGAGGAATTACCTGAAGTTGTTCCTTTGTTACCCATAAAAAATACGGTTTTATTTCCAGGTGTTGTTATTCCCATAACAGTTGGAAGGGATAAATCTATACAACTAATTAGGGATGCAAATAAATCCAAAATTCCAATTGGGGTTGTTGCTCAAAAAGATAGAAAAGTTGAAGATCCATCAATTAACGACCTTTATGAAATGGGGACTGTAGCACAAATTCTTAGAGTGTTAAAAATGCCAGATGGGAGTACTACAATTATAATTCAGGGTAAAAAAAGATTTAAGATTGACAATTTGATTTCTAATCTCCCTTACCTCAAGGTAAAAATTAGTTCTATTATCGAAAATAAAAAAGATAAGAAAGAATCGGAATTTAAACTAACGGTTGAATCCATTAAGGAAACAGCAATTAAGATAATTAATGAAAATCAAAATATTCCAAGCGAAGCTTCGTTCGCAATTAAAAATATTCAAAGTGATTCATTTTTGATAAATTTTGTTTCTTCAAATATGAATCTCACTGTAAATGAGAAACAAAAAATACTGAGTTCAAAAAATATCGGTGAAAGAGCTCTTTTATGTTTAAAATTTATCAATTTAGAATACCAGAAATTGGAATTAAAAAATGATATACAATCTAGAGTAAGAAATGATTTAGATCAACAGCAAAGGGAATACTATCTTCACCAGCAGATGAAAACCATACAAGAGGAACTCGGAGGACACTCACAAGAAGAGGAAGTTGAAGAGTTAAGAAGTAGAGCTTCTAAAAAACTATGGAGTGATAAAATACAAAACATATTTAAAAAAGAAATTTCTAAACTTCAAAGGATGAATCCACAAGTTGCAGAATTTTCTATTCAGAGGAACTACATTGATTTACTTCTTGACCTCCCATGGGAACACTTTTCAACCGACAATTTTGATCTTAAAAGATCAGAAAAAGTTTTAAATAGGGATCATTTTGGTTTAGATGAAGTTAAAAAAAGGATATTAGAATATCTCGCTGTTCTAAAGTTAAGGAATGACATGAAATCACCAATTATATGTCTTCATGGGCCACCTGGAGTTGGTAAAACATCCTTAGGAAAATCTATTGCGGAAGCTATTGGAAGAGAATACGTGCGTATATCACTCGGAGGTTTGAAAGATGAATCTGAGATTAGAGGGCATCGTAAAACTTACATAGGGGCTATGCCTGGTCGAATTATTCAAAATCTTAAGAAAGCTGGAACTTCAAATCCTGTATTCGTTTTAGATGAAATTGATAAGGTTGGATTTGGTTCTCAAGGTGACCCCTCTTCAGCACTTCTTGAAGTTTTAGATCCAGAGCAAAATATTGACTTTTATGATAATTTCCTCGAGTTGGGGTATGATTTATCAAAGGTTATGTTTATAGCAACTGCCAATAATATATCTTCTATAAATCCAGCACTCAGAGATAGGATGGAGTTTATAAATATAGGTGGATACACTGCTGAGGAAAAATCTATAATTGCTAAAAAATACTTGATTCCAAAGCAATTAAAAGAACATGGCTTAAAAAAAAATGATTTTATCCTCTCCAAACCAATTATAAAAATTATAATTGATGAGTATACCAGAGAATCAGGTGTAAGAGGTTTAGAAAAGCAAATTGCAAAATCAGTAAGATATGCCGCTAAATCTGTTGCTACTGGAGAAAAATATTCATTGAATCCATCAAAAGAAAAAATCAAAGAAATTCTCGGCCCTCAATTAATTAACAGAGAAGTTTTCAAAAATAATAATAAAGCAGGAGTTGTAGTTGGGCTTGCTTGGACTTCCGCAGGTGGAGAAATTTTATTTATTGAATCGGCCTTGTCTACAGGAAAGGGTCAACTTTCTATAACAGGCAACCTGGGAAAAATAATGAAAGAATCAGCAACGATTGCACTTGAGTATATAAAATCAAATGCTGATTTATTTGATTTAAGTGAAGTGCAATTTGATAAATATAACGTTCACATCCACATTCCAGAGGGTGCTACACCAAAAGATGGGCCTAGTGCAGGGATAACAATGTTAACTTCACTTGTTTCTCTTTTCAGCCAAAAAAAAGTAAAAAAATACTTATCTATGACAGGAGAGATAACATTGAGAGGCAAGGTACTTCCTGTTGGTGGAATAAAGGAAAAAATTTTGGCTGCTAAAAGATCAAAGATTAAAGAAATAATACTTAGTGAAGAAAACAAAAAAGATGTTGATTTAATACCAAAGAATTATCTACAAAATTTAAATTTCCATTACGTTAGTGAAATGAGAGATGTAATTAAATTATCTGTTACAGATGAGATTGTATCAAATCCTAAAAATATTTAATATTTTGATTTATGGTGATTTTTTATTTTATAACTTAAATTTTAGATGAAAACATTTTATTCTTAATGTCTAGTTATATAATTTCAGTTGATGGGTTTTCATCAACAGGTAAAAGCACACTCGCAAGTAAACTTGCCAAGCACTACAACTTCTATTATTTAAATTCTGGATTAATGTATAGAATCATCAGCTATTTTGCATTAAATAATGGTTGTGTTATAAAAGACAAAATTAAAGAATCTCAATTAATAAATAAACTTAATAATTTAAATTTCAGTTGGTTGATTGATAAAAACGGAAACAATTCCTTATCATTTGATGGGAAAATTTTTGGTGAAGAGATGTATAGTTTTCAGATTTCAGATATTGTAAGTTCTGTTGCAAAACTAGAGTCGATTAGAAATTTTTTATTTACTCAGCAAAAAAATCTTGCACATAAAAAATCTATTGTAGTTGAAGGAAGAGATATTGGGACTGTTGTATTTCCTGATGCTAAGGTAAAATTTTTTTTAAGTGCAGATTTAGACATAAGAACTGCGAGGAGGAACATACAAATAGAAAAAAATAATATTTTATTTGATACAAAGGAGGTAGAGGACAATATAATTAAGAGGGATAAAATAGATTCTGAGAGAAAAATAGCACCTCTTAAAAAACCCAAAAATGCATTTGAAATTGATACTTCTGAAAAATCAGAGCTAGAAGTATTTAACATTGCTAAAAATTACATAGACTCGAATCTTGAATTTCAAAACTTATCTTTTTAAGTTCTTTTTTATAGAAAGTAAAGATGATTCAAAATCATTATATATTTGTTCTCTCGGAATCAAATCGGGTATTATGTTTGCCTTTTCCATCAAGTCTTTCGGTTGGTCATTAAGCCCTACGAGAAATACCCTTTTATCTTTTGATAAAAGATCACTAATTACGGATTCTATTGCGTACAACCCTGATTGATCAATATAAGGCACTTTTTTGAGTTTAATAATTAAGATTGATACTGTTAACGGAATTTGTTTAGCCGTTTGATTAAAATTAGAACTACTCCCAAAGAAAAGAGGTCCTTCAACATCTTTTATAAAAATCTCTTCTCCTAGATTTGTTGGAAGTTTAAATTCACCTTTTTTTATAGGAAAAATGTTAAAGCTTTCACTTGTTAAATCACCGACTTTTTTCATGAAAATAAGGGAAGCAATTACTAAACCTACACCAACAGCATATACCAAGTTCCAAACTGACGAGAGAACTAACACGATTATTAATATAAAAACCTCAGCCCTTGGCATATAAGGAATGGCCTTTAGCCCTTTATAATCCATCACGCCTATTCCTACAGTTATTAAAATACCTGCAAGCACCGCAGCGGGAATTTTCGAAGCAATAGGACCTACGGCCAGGAGAATAAAAAGAAGTAAAAGTCCGGCGATCATTCCAGAAATTCTTGTTTTACCCCCTGAATTTATATTTACTACTGTCCTAATGGTAGCTCCTGCACCAGGAATACCTCCAAATAGAGCTCCAATTGAATTACCAATTCCTTGACCAATAAGCTCTTTGTTAGGTTCATGAATTGTTTTAGTCATATTATCAGCTAC
>MDTG01135927.1_pt1 | contig 24408 bp, 21 predicted proteins | sample 811421 | NCBI WGS metagenome assembly MDTG01 (sample SAMN05326645, study PRJNA326480) | marine metagenome | isolation source: seawater | place: Pacific Ocean: South East | collected 2011 | reverse complement strand
TTAATAAGCATACCTTATTCATATAGAGCTCCAATCTCTTATTTTAATAATAATATCATTGGCACCTCAAATTTTTTAGCAGCTTGTAAAAATTTAGATCTTGAAAAATTTATTCATTTTTCAACTAGTGAGATTTATGGTACTCCAAAAAAAATACCAATTACCGAGACTACACCATTAAATCCTCAATCACCTTATGCTGCATCAAAAGCAGCAATAGATCATGTTATTAAATCATATTATTATTCTTTTGATATGCCGGTAGTAATTTTGAGACCATTTAACAATTATGGCCCAAGGCAATCTAGAAGGGCTGTGATACCAGAAATAATTTGTCAAATTTTAAAGAAAAATATTATCTCATTAGGTGACATCAACACAAAAAGAGACTTTCTATTTGTAGAGGATACAGCAAATGCTGTATTACGTGTTATAATGACCAATAATATTTTAGGCGAAGAATTTAATATAGGCTCTAATAAATTTTTCAAAATTAAAGATATAGTAAATATTCTTTCAAAACTTATTCAAAAAAAAATCATTATAAAACTTGATAAAAAAAAAATAAGGCCGTTAAAAAGTGAGGTAAGGCATCTAATGTGTGATTATAGTAAAGCAAAAAAAATTCTTAAATGGACACCTTCAATTCTGAAAAAAAACTTTTTTAAAAATTCTTTGCTTGAAACAATTAGATTTTATGAAAAAAATTATGAGCAGTTAGATAAGATTTATTTTAATGATTAAAACTAAAAAGTATGTAAAAATTTTTTTAGTTTTAAGTCTTTTTTTTTTAGTATATTTTTTTTATGGAAATGTTCTTTATTTTAATTTTAGTATTATAGATGATCATCAAACAATACAGTTAATAGGTCCAGATAACTATTTAAACTATCAAGATTTAATTGAAAATTTAAAAGATATATTTTCTAATGTAATCAGCTCTAAAATTAGATCAACTTTAATATTTTTGTATGTTCCAATAGAAGTCTTTATATTTCAAGATAATGTTAATTATTACTATATTTTTAGGTTAATAATTTTAACTTTATTTTTTGTTATAATTTTTAATTTTTCAAGCAACTTTATTGGAAATTTTAACGCTTTTATAATTACTACTATTTTTTTATTATCCCAAAGTATACATGATATCATTTCAAGAATTTATGTATCAGAATTTATTATAATACTAAGTTTAGTTTTTCTTTTTCCATTATTTTTTAAATTTGTAAAAAACTATAATGTATCATCTATAAAAAATTTTGGAGTAGGGAGTAGTTTAGTTTTCCTATTTTCATTTATAATACTAATTTTTAGTAAAGAGAGTACCTTAGTCCTTATACTTATACCTATTTTATTATTGATTAACGTAATTAAAGAAGAAAAAAAAAATTTTTCACTTATATTTTCAATAATAATTATAATAATATTTTTTTCTTATAATATTCTCTTAATTTCAAATCTACTTCTAAATGATGAGAGCATGATTTCAGGAGTTGTAAGTTTAGAATTTATTAACATGGTCAAAATATTTTTAAAATTTTTTAAATATATTATTACAAATTATTTTTTACATATATTCTTAATTATATATATTTATTATTTTTTAAAATATCCATTATTCAATTTTAATTTAGTTTTAATAATTTTTATTAATTTAATATTAATTTCTTACCAATTTTTTATTTACAATGGTAATTTACCATCACACATTAGATATGATTTTATTTTAGATTTAATATTTTTTATTAATTCATTCTTATTACTTATATTTCTAAGTCATAATGATTTTAGATTAAGTAATATCAAATTAATAAATATCTTTTCAGTTTTTTTGCTAATAGTTTTAAGTTTTAAAATTTTTTCATCATTTGATAATAAAAAAAATTTATTATTTAAAATAAAGCAATTGAATTATTTTCATACCCAGTTAGATAAAGTAACTAAATCAGCAAAATTACATAATGAAGATATTCTGTTAAGTTCTTATAACGTATGGGATTATGAATTGATATCTTCTTGGTATAAATTTTTAAGATTTAAAGGACTTAAAAATGATATTTATTTGAAAATTGAATATTCAATAAAGGATATGAAAAACGAAGTTGAAAAAACATTTTTTAAAAGATTAAAAGATGTTTCCACATCAAGTGATAACAAAAATATTTGGACTACAAATCCTGAAAGTGATTGGGGGTTTAAAGATATTTCAAAATTTAATTTCGAAAAAAAGTGTGTTGGTTTATCAATTTTGAGAGATGAGACAAAAATAATTGAGTATTGTGAAAAATCACATAAATATATTTATACACCTTTTTAAAAACAAAAAATATGACATTTAACTTATCAATATTTTGTAATATATAAATTAAATTGTTAAATTTAAATCGTTCGTGAAATATTTATGTATAAATCTCAGATTTTAAAAAAATTTTTAAAAGGTAAAAGAGTCACACTACTGAATATTGGACCAATGAGTAAAAACCTAGTGGATGTATCAATAGAAATTTCAGATAAATTTAATTTACCTTTAACGCTAATTGCTAGTAGAAGACAAATTGATAGTAAGGAATTTTCAGGCGGATATGTAAATAATTGGGATACTGCTTCTTTTTCAAAATATGTAAAAAGTAAGTCCAAAAAAAAGAAAATATTTTTAGCAAGAGACCATGGTGGACCATGGCAAAATAATTTAGAAATTAACGGAAAATATAATCTTAAATCTGCAATGAACTCTGCAAAAAGATCACTTAAAAGTGATATTGACTCTGGATTTGATTTTCTTCACTTAGATACAAGTATAGACCCAACTGGAAAAAAAATAAGAAACTCTGAATTATTTGATAGGTTGTTTGATCTTTATGAGTATTGTTATTCTTACAGTAAGTCAAAGAAGAAAGATATAGATTTTGAAGTTGGAACAGAGGAGCAATCAGGTTCAACCAACACTCCATACGAATTAGATTATAATTTAAAGAAAATAAATAACTTTTGTAAAAAAAATAACATTACAAAACCAACGTATGTTGTTGTGCAAGCTGGGACAAAAGTTATGGAAATGCAAAATGTTGGATCGTTCGAATCATTTGTGAGACCAAAAAATGAGACTCCAGTAGAAATACAACTCCCTAAGATGATAAATATTTGTGAGAAAAATGGCATGATGATGAAGGAGCACAATACTGATTACTTAACAAACGAGTCTTTAAGCTGGCATCCAAAGATTGGTATTCACGCAGCAAACGTAGCGCCAGAATTTGGTGTAGTTGAAACAAAAGCAATTATAACTCTAATGAAAAAACTTAAACTAAATAAATTAATGAATGATTTTATGGAAATTTCATATAATTCTTTAAAGTGGGAGAAGTGGATGTTAAATAATTCAAAAGCCACAAAAAAAGACAAATCTGTAATAAGTGGACATTATATTTTTTCCAAACCAGAAGTAAAATTTATTTTACATAAAGTTAACTTGGAATGTAATAAAAAATTAATGATATCATCAAACAAATTTATTAAAGATGAAATAAGAAAATCTATCTTTAGATATTTGATAAATTTTAATATGTTGAGATTAAAATGAAAAAACTTGCAGTAATAATTTTAAATAGAAATTTGCCAAAAGTTACAGATAAACTTTACAATAAACTAAAGAAATCAAATAAAAATACAGATATATATATATTGGAAAGTGGGTCAGACAAAAAATTATTATCAAAAAATTACACATGGCATGCTAATTGGCCAGAAGCAAAAAAAAAAGGTTTGAGATTTTCCCGTGGAATGAATTATGCTTTAATTCAATTAATTAAAGCGAATAAATTTGAACTTTATGATTATTTTTTGTTAATTACAAATGACACAGAGTTTGAAAATTACTCGATAAAGAATAAAATTGACAATATTTTTAATAAACATAAAAAATTAGGTGTTTTATCACCCTGTTCAAAAAATTGGGGTGAAATAAACTATCTTAAAGACGAGAGATTGAAATATTTTTGGTTTATCGAAAATTCAGCTTTAATAATTAAAAGAGATTTAATTAAAAAATTATCAGATATATCAAAGCCAAAATATATTGATTTTTTATTTGATGGAAATAACTTTAGAGGGTTCGGCCTAGAAGTAGAATTAATTACAAAAGCATATATAAATGATTATTCAGCTGGGATAACTCGAGACATAATTGTTTTTGAAAATGAGACATATTTAAAAAATGATTATAAAGTTATTAAAACAGACCCTTATAATAAAAATTTAGAGAAATATGTAAGTGAGGGAAAAAAATGGATGAAAAAAAAATATGGTTTTAATAGCAAGTGGTCAATGCAAATGTATGCAAAATTATTTTATGATAAATTTTTTGATTACAATCCAGAAATGAAAAAGTATAGGTTGTAATTTGAAGATTGGTATTATTACATATAATATTCCTCATTTAAAAACCCAAGATGTATTTTTTAATTTACTTGAAAGAAATTACAAAATTTCATTAATTATTACTAAATTTAAAAAGTTTAAAAATAGAACAGCATTACAAAATCACAGACCTATACAATTTCAAGGCCCAAATCCATATGATTTATCAAAAAAATTTAACTTGAAAATTTCTAATATAGAAAACATAAGAAAGTACAAAGATATCAAATTCTTTCTAATTTGCGGTGCTACCATCATAGAAAAAAAATATATTATTAAAAATAAAATCATTAATTGCCATCCTGGGTTAATACCTATGAGGAGAGGCTTAGATGCTTTTAAATGGTCAATTTTAAAAAATGAAGTTTTGGGAAATACCTTACACTTTATTGATGAAAATGTTGATTATGGAAAAATTATTAGTCATAAAAAAACACCTATTTTTAAAAGCGACAGCATACAGACTTTAATTGATAGGCATTATAAAATGGAAATTGATATGCTTGTAAATTTCGAAAAATATTTAAGTAATCCAAAAATATTTAATTTAAAAACCCAAGAACCATGCAAACGAATGCCAATTGCAAAAGAAAGAAAAATGATAAAAAATTTTAAAAAATATAAAAATTTTTTTACAAAAAAAAAATGATTTATCTATTATAATATCAAATAAATACTATATAAAAATATAATTATGAAAATAAAAAAAATAACAAAACCTTGGGGATATGAAAAAATTTTAGAATTAAATAATAAATATGTATTAAAAGAATTGTTTATGAAAAAAGGTCACAGATGTAGTCTGCAATATCATCAAAAAAAGATGGAAACTTTTTTTGTAGTTAAAGGTCACTTAAAATTGTATCACGGCAAATCAAAAAAAAATTTGAAAATTAAAAGGTTTAAAAGTGGGGATTACTTAACAATAAAACCTAAATATATCCATAGAATGGAGGCAGTAATTAATACAACATATTTAGAAGCAAGCACTCCAGAAATTAATGATGTCATAAGACTTATTGATGATTATGGAAGATAAAAGAAACAATGAATTACGATGTTTTTATCCCAACTGCTGGATTAGGTACAAGATTAAATGTTTTATCGCAAAACATAAATAAATCATTACTTCCAATTAACCACAAACCAGTTATCTCACATATTATTGAAAAATTTCCTGCTGCAAAGATAATTCACATAGCTATAGGATTTAAGGGAAATTTAGTTAAAGATTATTTAGAAATTACATATCCTGAAAAAAAATTCAATTTTATAAAAATTAAAAACTTTCAAGGAAAAGGATCGGGTCTAGGATTGACCTTAATTAATTCAATTAATCATATTAATAGACCTTTTTATTTTGTTTCTTGTGATACTTTTATTAATAAAAAAATTAATTTTAATAATTTTGATTGGATTGCTTTCAGTAAAAAAAAAGACCTTGGACAAAATTACAGACATCTAAGATTTAAAAAAAATAAAGTAATTAAAATCTTGGAAAAAAAAGAGAGAAAAATTAAAGGTGACAAAATTTATATAGGTCTTGCTTTTGTTAAAAATTTTAAGACCTTTAAAATCAAATTAAGAGAAAATAAAAGAAAAACTCAAGAAAATGGTGAAGTAGTAGTTTTTAATGATATGATAAAAAATGATTTTGCATTCAAACCCATAGAAGTAAACTGGCATGACACTGGTAATTTAAGTTCATATTTAAAATTAAAAAAAAATAAAGATAAATTAAAAGTAAATATCCTTCAGAAAACAAATGAACAAATTTGGTTTGTAAATAAAAAAGTAATTAAATTTTCTCAGGATCAAAATTTTATAAAAAGTAGAGTTATAAGAGTAAATAATTTAAAAAATGTACCAAAAATTATAAATTCCAAAAGAAATTATTATTGTTATAAATTTTTAGAAGGTAAAGTTTTTTCAGAAGTTAAAAGATTATCTAAATTTAAAGATTTACTAGATTTATCAAAAAAATTTTGGAAGATAGAGAAATTAAATTTACAAAAAAATAAAAAGTTTATCGAAAGTTGTGAAAATTTCTATAAAAATAAAACTTTAAAAAGAATAAATCAATTTTATCGTTCAACGAACATTAAAGATCAAAATTTTGTTATCAACAATAAAAAATTTGAAAAATTATCTTCATATATTAAAAAAATTAAATGGGACGAACTTTCAAAAGGAATTCCATCCAGATTTCACGGCGATTATCATTTTGAAAATATAATTTTTAATGAAAAAAAAATAAATTTACTTTCTTAGATTGGAGACAGGATTTTAATGGGATAATAACTTATGGAGATTTATATTATGATCTAGGAAAATTAATGCATGGTATCATTGTTTCACACGAAATTGTTAATAAAAATAAATTTAAAATTTTGATTGATGGAAAAAAAATAAAACTTTCTATCAGTAGAAAAAAACACCTAGTTAAATTTGAAAAATATTTCGTTAATTGGATAAAAAAAAATAATTTTTCTCTTAAAAAAGTATATTTGATAACATCGCTTATTTATCTTAATATTGCGCCACTTCATCATGATCCATACAATAAGTTTTTATATTTTTTTGGTATCTATATGTTAAGAAAGTCTCTAGGAATTAAAAATGACACCTAAAACCTTTATTATTGATTTAGATGGAACTTTGTCTTGCGAATATTTCGTATACTCAGATAAAGGTAAAAAATATAAATTATTTGGACCTGATGATTCAGACGCTTTAAAAATATTAAATAAATATCTAAACATTTATTTTGTTTCTGCAGATAAAAGAGGTTTTAAGATTTCAGAAAAAAGAGTTTTAGATATGGGGTTTAAAATTTTTCTTGTCGACACAAATATCAAGAGAGTAGAATGGTTAAAGAAAAATCATGAAATAAAAAATTTGATATACATGGGCGACTCATTTACTGACATTCCTGTTTTTCAGTCAGTTAATTATTCTATTACAACAAATAACAGCTTCTATTTATGTAAAAAATATGTGAACTATTCAACAAGACATTCAAGTGGTTCGAGATCATTAGCTGAAGCATGTGAACACATATTAAAAAAATTTTTTAAAAAATCTCTATTAGATCACTTATAGGAAATATAAAAATCCTGTATTCTTTTAAATTTCTTATTTATTAAATCGTTTTTAATTAAATTAAATATTTTATAATGGATAATTAGCATTTCTTTTTTATCTAATCCTAAATATTTTACTCCTTTAATTAAGTATCCATTGTGTATCAAATTTTTTTTAATTTTTCCTCTTGACTTGCTATAGTTAAATGGCCTTAGAATTATTTTTCCTTTATTAGAAAAAATTTTGTCAGAAATCATTGTTAGATTAAGTTTAAAAAAAAACGAAATTTCTTGAAGTTTATTATTAATAGTTATTAGGACAATATTTTTTGGATTTTCATGAAATATATGTATTAGAAAAGAAATAAGACTAGAATTAATTTTATTTTGTTTCTTAATAAGAGTCTTAAAATGATTAAATTTAATTTTATTAGTAAATAAATAAAATAATAATAATATTAATTTAAATGTGTTTTGAAAAAATTGAGATAATTTAAATCTTTTCCCTGTTTTTAAATATTTCCATAAATGATTAGAAGAAGCTCTTTTTTTAACTCTTACAGGGTACAAACCTCTGGACTGAAGTGAAGAACCTGGAGCATCATGATCATCATCAATTGAAGCAAATATTTCCTCTTTTAAATATCCTATATTGAGGGGCAACCATTCTAACTTTTTTGAATTTTTTTCAAAACCAAAAGGAGTGAATTTGGACCAATTATTATAATCATTTTTCAATATTATTTTATAAAATAATGCTTTTTTAATAATTGAGCCGTACGAAATTATAAATTTATTTTTGAAAATTTTATTATAATTTTTTTTATAAATTTTATTATATTTAAATAAACTTGTTTGATAAAATTTATTTTTATTTGAATTTATCTCATAAGGCGAAGTATAATTAATTATATCAATTTTTTTATCACAAACCTCGTAAAACAATTTTTTTAATTTATTTTTATTTATATTAATAAAATCCTCTAACCAACAAAAAATATAATTAAATTCAATTTTGTTTAAAATAGAGTAACTGTCATGATACCAGCCATAATCGCTAGAAATATTAAATAAACTATTTATACCTTTTTTCTTAAAGAATTGTATACTTTTTGCTGAATACTTACCTCTGATATTTATTATACAATCGAAAAAAATTTTATTATCGTAAATACTATTAAATGAATCTTTCATTCTTAAATAGTTTTCAAAATTATCTACAAAAATATTTCCAAAAAAAACTATTTTACTTTTCATTTTTTAAATTCTTACTTAACAAATAATATCCAAAAATAAACCCAATTAAATTTGCTGAAAAAAGAGAGAACGCGACTCCATAGTAACCCTTCAGAGGAACTAGTATAAAATTCAAAATACTAAAAATAATTACTATAACTGACATTACTACAAGTTTGTAATGAGTCTTGTTTAAATAAAGGTTTAATCCATCAATAAAATTAATTAAAACTCCAAAAATCATTCCAAATATCATTGTTAAATATAAATTTAAAATATTATTGTACTCTTTATTTATAATATCAAAATCTAGTAATATTTTGATAAAAAGATACACAGCCAAGCTTAGAAAAATTAAAAATATAAATATATATATCAAAATAGATTTTGTTTGTACGAAAGCTTTGTTAAATTTATCTATCTTAAAGAGTATTGGATTCCATATTGACTGAAAAGATGCAATGACCATTGAAAGTGGTAATAGCAATATATACACTAAATTATATTCAGCTAAATACTCATTTCCAAAATAAAACTGAATTAATTTTTTATCTATAGTTATCATTATTAGAGAAAGTAATGTCGCAATAATTAAAGGGTAAACGATAATTATTTTATTTTTTAAATACTTTTTATTAAATATAAATAAAAAATATTTTTTTGAAATCAATATCTGAAGGAATACAAATAGTATTGTCTCACCAATTAAAATTCCAAATAACCTTAATGACACAGTATCATAGTAATTATATTGAAATAATAATATTAAACTGACAAAATTCGCAAATAAAAATTTTAGAATTAAATACAAACAAATTTCAAAACTCTTTTTTCTGGTTAGTATCAGAGAATACTGAAATAAACTTAAAACATTAAAAAAAATAATTAATAAAAAACAAGCTATTTTCTCAATATTGTAAATATTAATGCCAAAGAAACTTGAAATAATTGAGTATTTAAGTTCAAGCAAAAATCCCAATAGCAATAAAAAACTATTAAAAAAAATAATAAAAATTGATAAAGTTGAATAATATTCTGAATTTTTTTTTAGATTATTAGATTTTGATAAATCTCTAATAACAATTACATACAAATTCAATGTCATAAGTGTTGATAAGGTTATTGCCGTTGTAAACATAAAGGTGAATTCACCAAATTCATCTTTAGGCATCTGTGATAAATATATAGGTAATATTATAAAACCTAAAATTTTAACTAAAGTATCAACTATAATTACTATTGAAACTTTTTGAATAAATGTTCTATCAAATAAAATCAATTTATTCCCAAAATATAATATTTTTGTTTATATTTTCTAAAATATCTTTTTTGATCTCATTATTGTAGACGCCTGATCTTAGAATCACGACTCCTTGCTTTACTTTTTTTAAAATTTTTGGAGAAAAAACTTTAAAATTTGTTCCATAAAGTCTTTTGTTTTGTTTATTAATATCATTGTCTAAAATACATTTTATTTTCGATGTATTTAAACCAAAGTTTATTAAATACTGTGAAAAAACATGTGCACCAAATAAATAGACATCTAAATTTGTATTTAAAATTTTTTTATTAATATCTTTAACTAATTTCAAATGAAAATTAATATAATTACTATATATTTTTTTATTAAAGATATAATTTTTTGATAAATTTTTTTTGTGTGGTTTAATTTTTTTTGCAGCATAAAATATTGAATGGTCAATTTTAAAATACTTTTTTTTAATTATTTTAAATCCAGTTAATTCTAATAACTCATCTATTAAATTTTCATCCAAAAAAATTGTATGTTCAAAATTAAGTGCATTTGTATATTTTTTTTTTAACATAATTTTTAAATTAGGAACTGAAAAAATATGTAAGGTATTATTATCAATTTTTTTATGTATATTTTTTAATAAAGATAATGGGTGATACAGATGTTCAATCACGTGTGAGTGTATTATACCATCAATTTTTTTTTCTATTTTGAAATTTTCATCAAATAATGATTTATAAATTTTTATTCTTGAATCTTTTTTTATTTTTGGGTTTGGTTCAACTACTGTCCAATTAGAATCTGGGACTACTTTCAAATAGTTTTTGATTAATTGTCCATGACCAGCTCCTATTTCGATTAATTTTTTTAATTTAAAACTACTTATAAATTTTGCAAAATTTTTATGATGTTGTTCCCAAAGTTTTCCTACAGTACCTGAGCCATGACTTTTTTCATAAAGTTTTTCTAAAGGCACAAGGGGGTTCAATTGAATGATACCATACTTTTTTTCTATGAACCAACTCATGTCAACCAAAACATCTTTTTTTCTTGGGGTATTTACACATCCCATTTGTAGTGGAAATTTTTTAAATGAATATAATAGCTCCATACTCGAATTATTTGTGATGGGGCAGTTATTTCGATCTATTAGTTTCATTATATAAATATTGCGATATTATAATCAAATTTAAAAAAAACATTTGAAAATACTTAAATTTTTTAATTAAAATTTATAGATCAAAAAATATTTAATTTACAAGTAGCTTTCTATGTTGAATTTAACGATCAACATTATTAAATACCATCTTTAATTTTACTTTCAAATTCTAAAATTCTTTCTTCAAATATATGTTTTTTTAATACTTTTTTTTGTGCATTTTTACCAATTTTTTCGATTTCTAAATGATTTTTTTTTTAAATAATTAATTTTCTCGTTTAAATCCTCTTTATTTTCAAAAGTAATTATCTCTTTATTTTTGTCAAATAAATCTGATATATTTTTACTATTTTCTGTGAAAAGACAACTCCCCACACCAGTAGCTTCAAACAACCTTATATTAGAAGAACAATTTATGTTATTAGCGTGAGTATTTAATATCATCCAATATTGACTCAATTTTTCAAACTGCTTTAAACCATAAAGGTTATTAGATTGATTAATTTTTTTTAGTTCATACAAATTATTGTAAAAATTTATTTCTTTGAAAAAATTAAAATTTTTATATTCTGATAGTTTAAAAAATTTATAAACAAAATTTTTAAGAAAATTTTTAAATGAATAATTTTTTAAATTTGAAAAAAAATTTATTTTATGTTTTTTTGTCAAATAGTTTAATATTTCAGACCGTTTTCCATGCAATTCTCTTTCTAAAAAAATATTTCCCAGAAAAATGATTTCATGTTTTTTTTCACCATCCTTAATATTTTTTAAAATATTTTTATCAAAAGCAAAATAAATTAGTTGTACTTTTTTAACAAGTTTTAACTTATCATAAATAGTTTTACATGATGTAAAAATTTCATCTACGTTCTTAATTAAATAATTATTTTTTAAACTATTTAAAACACCCGTCCATAAAATTATTTTTTTTATGAAGCTAAAATTATTCTTTAAAAACTTTACTTGAGATCCACTAAGTAAAGCCTCTGATGACAAAAATAAAATATCTGGTTTATAAAAATTTATTTGTTCAATAATAATTTGAAAATACCAATTATTTTTACTTTTAAAATTAATACCGTTATTTGTACACCAATATTTTTGTAAAAAATAATCATTTACAATAAAATTTTCTATTTGAAAATTCCTTTTTGGTAGATAATAAGGCCACCTATGACTTTCTATAAAACTATTTTTAATCTTATTTTTCATAGTAACGGGATCTATTGAATTATTTTGAAAAGAATTATCAAATAATTCATTCAACATACCACTATACAAGGTTGTTAATTGTAAGTATTTCATAAATAAATTGTCTTTTTAAAGAAAATAGTATATCACAAAATTTTTTTAGGTATGATAAATATTGGCATTATTGGGCTAGGTAGAATTTTCAACAAACACCTAAATGCAATAAATAAAAATAAAAATTTTAAATTAATTGCTGTTTGTGAAATAAATCAAAATAAATTAGATAAAATAAAAATACCAAAAATAAATAAATATAAATCAATTGATTTGATGATAGCCAATGAACATCTTGATATGGTATCTATACTTACACCAAGTGGATATCATTTAAAAAATTTTTTAGAAGTTTCAAAAAAAATTAAAAATATCCTTGTTGAAAAACCTTTAACAACCTCTATCAAAGATGCAAAAAAGCTCTCATTAGTGGCAAAAAAAAACAATAATATGGTTTTTGTTGCTATGCAAAATAGATTTAATAAACCAATACTGAAATTAAGAGATTTCTTAAAAAAAAAAAAATTAGGAAAAATTTTTTTAAGTACTATTAGAGTAAGATGGTCTAGAGATGAAAAGTATTATAACTTAGCAAAATGGAGAGGAACTAATAGATATGATGGTGGGATACTTTATAATCAAGCTGCTCATCACATAGATATGATTAGATGGTTAAATGGTCCAATTTCTAAAATCCAAGCCTTTAAAAACAATTTAGTTATAAAAAATATTGAGCATGAGGATACTTTCGTGGGAAATATATTATTTAAAAATGGATCTATTGGTTCACTTGAGGTTACCGTAGGCACTAGACCAAAAGATTTAGAGGGTTCAATTTCTTTCCTTGGAACGAAAGGATCAGTAGAAGTTTCAGGTTTTTCTATGGATGAAGTAAGACATTGGGATTTTAAAAAAAAAGAAATAAGACCGAATTTTAAAAAACATAAACATATTTATGGTAATGGCCACATAATACTTTATTCCGAAATTTTTAAAGCAATTTCTAATAAAAAAAATAATTGTCCTCTTTTGGATGAAGGTGTTGAAAATATAAATTCAATAGAAAAATTTTATAAAGCTGTTAGAATATGATTGTTCCGTTTAATGACCTTTCAACAGTAAATCAAAAAATTCATAAAAAAATATTTAGAACAATTAAAAAAAATAAATTCATTTTATCAAATGAGGTATCTTCATTTGAAAAAGAGTTTGGAATTTTTTGTAAAGCAAATTATGTACTTGGTTGTGCAAATGGTTATGATGCACTATTTTTGTCGTTAAAGGTTTTGAATTTAAGTAAAAATAGTGAGGTGATTGTGCCTGCAATGACGTATGCCGCTACAGCTTATGCAGTAATTAATGCAGGTTTAAAATTAAAATTAGTTGATGTTGATAAAAATGGATTGATAGATTTAGACATGTTAGAAAAAAAAATTAATTCTAATACAAAAGTAATAATACCCGTACATTTATATGGTCAACCAGTTAATATGAAAAAATTAATTAATATTAAAAAAAAATATAATTTAAAAATTATTGAAGATTGTGCACAAGCTCATGGAGCTTTTGATTATACTACAAAAAAAAAAATTGGCTGCATAGGAGACATAGCTTGTTATAGTTTTTATCCAGGCAAAAATTTAGGAGCTATTGGTGATGCTGGAGCAATAGTTACAAATAATAAAAATTTTTACAATAAACTTAAAGGATTTCGGGCTTTGGGATCAAAAATAAAATATATTCATAATACCTTTGGAGTTAATAGTAGACTCGATGAAATACAAGCATGTGTATTGAGAGCTAAATTAAAATTCTTAAATATTCATAATAATTCAAGAAAAAAAATTGCGAAATATTACAAAAAAAATATAAAATCTCATAAAGATCTTCAAATTATAAATACAACTAAAGGATCCATTTTTCATGTTTTTAATATAATTGTTAAAGATAGAAATCATCTTGCGTATTATTTAAAAAAAAAAAAAATTTATTGTGTGATCCATTATCCAAAATCTATAAATCAACATAAATTTTTGAAAAATGTCTCAAATGAAAAGTTCTATTTTGCAGAAAAATTAGCAAAAAACTCCCTGAGTATTCCAATTTTTCCATTTATGAAAAAGAAACAAATTGATTATGTTGTTAAAAATATAAATAATTATTTTAATAAGATTGTATGATACTTACTTTTGAAAATTTTATTAAAATTATAAAAAAAAATTTTATTAAGATAATTTTTGTTTCTGTTTTTATTTCATTGTTATTTTCTTATTTATTTTTTAATATTTCAAATACGACAGTTAGCAAAGTTTATATTACAGTTTCAAAAAATTTTGATGGATACGAAAACTTAATAGATGCCTCAAAACCTTTAGAAGATTTGAATATTAGTCACTTAGCAAATAGAGAGCTCTTAAATGAATATTTTATAAAGATAAATAATTTTCGAAATTATCAAGATCAAGAATTCCCTAAAATGATGGAATCAATATTTCTTCAATTAAATAGTTCAGCGATAATTAAAAAAAATAGTAAGTCTAAGAAATATTTAACTAATAATAAAATTGTTTATGATCAATTATTATTCTCAAAAGAGGTACAAAATGAAATCAACAAAATAATTAATAACAATTTAGAAAATTATATTAATACACTAGACTTAGAATTAAATTCTTTACGTTTGTTTGATACGTTAAAAAATTTAAGACAAAATCATCAAGATTATTTAATAAATTTTGAAATATTTGAAAATAATACGAATGAATTTTTTAATTATAAAAGTTTTTGTTTAGTCAGATGTTATAATATTAAAACAAATCCAACTCAAAAACAAATTTATACAAGCTACGAGTACGAAAATGAATATAAAGAAAAAATAATCATAGAGTATTCTAATATTGAAAAAAAATTAGCTTCATTTAATAAAATTTTAAATAATTTAGAATCTTATAATTATGAAAACCACCACACTATTCAACAATCTAAAGCTGCTCCAATTATATTATTTCATGAGTTTTTTTTATTTTTATTTCTAATTTCAATTTCTCTTGTAAGTATTTTTGTTTTGTTTAAAAAAAGTTTTGATGAAGAAAACTAAAAATGTTAAAATTGCAATAGACTCTTTTTTAACAATTAGACAAACTAGGGGCATTTCAAGTTATATAGACAGATTATCTGCTCTAATTAAAAAAAATAAAGATAAGAATATTACTTTTGTTTTTATAAGACCTAAGATTAAGAAATTAAGGTCCGGAGAAAAGTTTAAATCTATTTATTTAAATTTTTATTCAATTATTTGGGAACAATTTATTTTTCCTATTAAAGCAAAAATTCTTCATTGTGATTATGTAATTTATCCTTCAAATACAGGATCAGTTTACTTGAGTAGATTTTTAAATCTTAAATTTATATTAGTATTACATGATGTCTATTTTACATTGAATAATAATAAATATCCTCAATATTTCAACGTTTCACAATTTTTATCTCATATTTATAGAAAAATTTTAATTCGTAAATTATGCAGTAATGCATCTAAAATAATCACAGTATCTAAATTTGCAGAAAAAATGATCATTAAATATGATAAGGGTACTAAAAATAAAATTATAATTTTAAAAAATTGCATTAATATCAAGAAAAAAATAATTAGTAAAAAAGTAAGTAAATCAATATTATTAGTAACAGGCTTTCATCCTCAGAAAAATTTACAAAATATCTTACCTTTTCTTTTTGATAAATTGGTTAAGTTTAATATTTTTATAGTTGGAATTTCCAAAGAAAACATAAGTAAGTTAGTTAATAATAACCTAATAAAAAAAGGTTTTAAAAATAACAAAATCAATATTTATAGTCACTTAGAAAAAAAAAAATTATATAAAGTTTATTCAAGAACAGAAATATTTCTTATGCCATCAATATTCGAGAGTTTTAGTATACCATTACTTGAAGCATGTTATTTTAACAACATGATAATATGTTCAGAAACTGGTGCTACAAAAGAAACTACAAGAAATATGGCACTATATTATAATAATAACAATTTAAATAATTTAAAGAAAAAAATTGATTATTTATCAAGCTTATCAAATAAAAATAAAAAAAAAATTTTGTATAATCAATCTAAAATATTAAAAAAAAACAACAAAAATTTTGACAATAAAAATTTTAATGTTTTATTAAATTCTTTATGATTATTCATTACTACAAATTTATTCACAATGCTAAATAAGTTATTAAATATCAATTCAAGTTATTTAAAGTCTTTTTTATTAATATTATTAATAGTAATTATTTTTTCTCCTGAGCAAAGTTTAGCTCCTGCAATTTCTTTAGAAAAATTATCGTATTGGTCTCCTTATAATTTTAAATTAGGAATCTTTACAATAATTGACTATGTATTTGTTTTTTTTTCATTTTTATTGCTTTATAAGTTTGCATTTTCCTCATTGAATTTAGGAAAATTTAATCAGCTATTTTTATTTTATTTAATTTTTCTTATAATTGGTATTATTTATAATATTTTTATTAACTTCAGTACAAAAGCCTTTTTTTTTGATTTAAAAACAATTAGTTATTTTTTACTTACATATCTAATTTTAATTAATTTTCTCCCAAATTTAAGATTCAATATTAATTATTTTCTTGTGATTTTGTTGATTATTTTCTTAGGAAGTTTTTTTGATAATTTCATAATTAATAAATTCTATAAACCACAATACACAAGCCAATTTTTTTCAAAAATATACTTTAAAAATGAAATATACCCAGCACTTTTGGTAGGCTTATGTTTTTTTAACAAATTTAATATTAAAATTAAGTTAATATTATTTTTTATTTTAGGTTTCTATGTATTTTTATATTATGACACTTATAGTTTAGGCGCTCTTTATGTTTCATTAGTGAGTATTTATATAGGAATTTTAATTTTTTTTTTCTATCAATATAAAGGTACTAAAAATTATCTAGTATTTTTTTTCATTTTCTTAAATATATTTTTATTAATTCATATACTTCCCGTTTTAATGATATTTATAAAAAATTACTTTTCTGGTGTTAAAGTTGATGGTTGGTTGATTAGAGAATTGGAGTTTTTTAATTTCATAAAAAATTCATTATCTGATTTTACAATTATTTTTGGTAAAGGAATTGGCGCAACGTGGAATGAATATTTTACATCACTATATACAAACATATATTCAACAGGACCATTTTATAAAGAATATAAGTATATTTGGCACTCAAGTATTGCAAGGCAATTTTTTATGTGGGGTATTTTTGGATATGCTTTTTTAGTTTATTTCATTTATAGTGTGTTCTACAAATTATCAAAAAAAAAAATACTAAAAATAATTTACTGTCCTTTTATCTTGTAACAATTGTGTATATAGTTTTAATTTCTCCAGGAATTTTAAAAATTTCAATTATTGCTGGTATTATTTTGTTTTTCATAGAGAGAGAATTATATTACAAAACTAATAATGAAAGTTAAAAAAATCAATTCATGTAGGGTATGTGGTAATAAAGATATCAAAAATATTTTAACACTTGGAAAACAACCCTTAAGTGGAACGTTTATAAAAAAAAATCAAAAAACTTTAAAAGCACCATTAGATCTAGTTTTTTGTAATGGTAAAAATAATTGTAATTTAGTTCAATTGAAACATTCGGCTGAAAAAAATTTTTTGTATGGCAAAAATTATGGTTATAGATCAGGGCTAAATCAAAGTATGGTTCAACATTTAAAAGATAAAGTCAGATATTTAAAAAAAATAGTTAAAATTAAAAAAGGTGATACAATTGTTGACATAGGAAGCAATGATTGTACTACTTTAAAGTTTTTTGATAGAAAAAAAATTAACTTAGTTGGAGTTGACCCAACTGGTAAAAAATTTAAAAGTTATTATCCAAATGATATAAAACTTCTTGATACTTTTTTTTCAAATAATCTTTTAAAAAAAAGTAAAATAAAAAAAGCAAAACTGATCATGTCATTTGCAATGTATTATGATCTAGAGAATCCAGTGAAATTTGCAAAAGATATAGAGGCTAATTTGGAGCAAAATGGTGTTTGGTGTTTTGAACAAAGTTATCTTGGAACAATGATTGATGAATTAGCTTATGATACCATTTGTCATGAACATATCGAGTATTATGGTTTAAAGCAGATCAAATGGATTTTAGATAAATCAAATTTAAAAATAATTGATATTAAATTTAATAAAGTTAACGGTGGTAGTTTTTCAATTGCTGCAGCAAAACAAACTTCAAAATATCAACAATTTAATAAACTTAACTATTTATTAAACAAAGAGATCGATAAAGGGTTAAGTTCTTTAAATTATTTTAGAAAATTTGCATCTCGTGTAGCTGAACACAAAAAAAAAACTAATTAGTTTTTTAAATAAAATTAAAAAAAAAAAACAAAGTATATGCGCACTTGGTGCTTCTACTAAAGGCAATATTGTTCTAAATTATTGTAATTTAGATTCAAAAATTATAGATTTTATAGGTGAGATAAATAATGAGAAGATAAATTTATTTACACCGGGATCTAAAATTAAAATAATATCAGAAAAAATTTGCTTAGATAGAAATTATGATTTTTATCTTATTTTACCATGGCACTTTAAAAAGTTTTTTTTAAAAAATAAAAAGTATAAAAATAAAAAGCTTATTTTCCCTTTACCAAAAATTAGTGTTGCAAAAGTGTAAGTAGAAATAACGTGAAAAATTGCCTTATAGTACTTCATGAAGATTTTTCAAGATTAGACAAAGGTTACCAAAAAATTGCAAAAGAGAGAATAGATCTTTTATCACTCAAATATGATATAGATATAATAATTCCTTACTATAGCAAAAAGCCAAATAAGATTTTAAATAAAAAAAATATAAATTATTATTTTTATAAAAAATTTTTTTTCATTAGTTTTTGGTCATTTATATATAAATTTTTTTCATTCAAACCGCTACAAGTCGCACTATATTTTGACTTAAGTTTTAAAAGTTTCATAAAAAAAAAATCTGTAAGTAAAAATTACGATTTAAAATATTTTTTTTTATATAGAGGTTTTGAAAATGTTTATTTAAAAGATGAAGATTTTGTAATTTTAGACTTAATAGATCCAGTTGTGTTTAGTCTTAAAAATAAAGGAAAAAAATCTTTTTTAAATTTTTTTTATAAGTTGGAGGCAATACTATGTAATGCTTACGAAAAAAAAATATCTAAACATATAAATAAATTAATAATTATTTCTTCAAGAGACAAAAAACTAATTGATAATTTTAAAAATATTTTTATTTTTCCTCACTTGCATAATCAAATAAATTTAAAAACTTCTGCTAAAAAAAAGGGAAATATATGTTTTTCAGGTAATTTAGCTTACAGTGAAAATTTAAAGTATATAAGTTGGTTAATTGAAGATATTGTGAGCAATGTAAATCCAAAGCAGAATTTTAATATAATTGGAGCCAATCCTAAAATGAGCTATATTACTAAACTCAATTATCCTCATTTAAAAATAACTAAAAATCCAAAAAATATAATTAATGAAATTTCAAAATATAAGATTTCACTAAATGGCAAAAGTTTATATGGTAGTAACACAAAAATTTTTGATGCCTTTTCTGCAAATATATTACCCATAATTACAAAAGAAATGAAAACTGATAACTATTTCAAAGATTATCCATTAATTGCAGAGTCTAACATACATTATTGTAGTTTGATTATGAAATTAATAAATCAAAAAAAATTTTATGAAAAAAAAATTAAAGAAGTAAATAAATTTAAAAAAAAATTTGCAAAGAATAATTTAAAAAAGATTTTTTTTGATATAGTAAATAATTGATGAGTGTAAATTCTATAAAACTTTTAAATAAATTAATTAATCTTAATTTTTATTTAAAAAGATTAATTTTGTTATCTTCAGATATTTTACTGGTTTATTTTTCAATTATATTAGCTTATTTACTTCGATTTGATGAATTTATACTTCCTTCAACTTATATAATATCAATATTTTTTATATCTCACTTTTTCTCGCAAATTTTATTTAAATCTTATGACTTTAGTTTAAGATTTTTAGAAATTGATGAATATCTAAAGGTGTTACTTAAAGCAGCTTTTTTAAATATTTTAATACTTTTTGTAATATCAATTTTAATTTTTATTAATAATTTCAATACTCTTAGCCCTGGACTTCCAAGATCTCTCACATTAATACAACCCAGTATCTGTTTTTTTTTATTATTATTTTTTCGAATTATTGTTAATTTGGTTTTCAATTTAACAAAGAAAAAAAATGCTCAAGAAATTAGAGTTATCATCTATTCTTTTGAGGAAATTTCCAAAAATACTATAAATTTTTTAAATAAAGAATTTGATTTTAAGGTAGAAGGAATATTTTTTGATAAGCCAATAGATATTCATTATATTAATAGAATACCAATAATTAAAAAAGAAAACTTAAATAAGTTTGTTGATGAAAAAAAAATAAAACTTACTTTAATTTTTATTAATGATCTTGTTAAAGTTAATGATAAGACACTTATTGACCTAAATTCAATTAATACAGAAATAAAATATATAAATTCTAAATTTCCTGTGCATAAACAAATTGAAAGTCTAAGAAGCTCAAATATTACTAATATAATTACTGAGTCAAAAAATATTACTTCAGTAAATAAGAAAGATCTTTATAAAAAATTTAATCAAAAAACATTTTTAGTCACAGGCGGTGGTGGAACTATTGGTTCAGAAATTTGTAATCAATTGTTGAGATATAATCCAAAAAGAATTATCATTTTGGATAATTCAGAATATAATTTATTTCAAACCTACTATAATTTTTCAAATAATTATTTTTTTAAAAAAAAAAAAATAGAAATAGATTTAAAATTAACTGATATACAAAATGATAATGCTATTAATCAAGTATTTTCAGAGTATAAAAAAATTGATTTTGTTTTTCATGCAGCAGCTTACAAGCATGTAAATCTAGGAGAAAAAAATAAAAAAAACTTTGCTATGAATAACATAAAAGGCACTTATGTGATTTTAAACAATTGTATAAAATTCAATGTGGATAATTTTGTGAATATAAGTACTGATAAAGCTGTAAAACCATCAACATTTATGGGTAAAACAAAAAAATTTAATGAAATAATGGTAAAATCTTTATTGCAAAATAAAATTTTAAATTTTTCAAGTGTAAGATTTGGAAATGTCATGGGTTCAAGTGGATCTGTATTGACAATATTTCAAAATAATATCTTACAAAACCAACCAATTACAATATTTGGCAAAGATACAGAGAGATATTTTATGTTAACTAGTGAGGCTGTTGAATTAGTTTTTGGATCATTAGACTTTAATTTAAATGGAAATGTAGCTGTTTTGAATATTGCAAAGCCGTATAAAATAATACAAATAGCAAAAAAAGTAGCTAATTTTTATAATCTTGAAATAGATTTAAATGCCGACAGCTATAAAGATAATAAAGTTCCAGTTAATATTGTTCCATTAAAAAGTTATGAAAAGGTTTCAGAACTATTATTTAATAAAGAAAACATAATTTCAGAAGAAAATAATGAGTATATTTTAGAAGAGATAAAAAAAATTGACTCGGAAAAGATTAGAGATTTTTGTGATCAAATAGAAAATAATTTTAATGAAAAAATTTTAGATGAATATATTGACTAAATATGAAAATAGTTTTGAAGATGTACAATTTAGATTTATATCCATATTATTTGCTTTAATTCCAATTTTATTAGTTAGTGGACCTTTTCTTAGTGATCTTTCACTAGTCCTAATAGATTTATTTTTTTTAACTTATATAGTTACAAAAAAAAAATTTTATTTTTTTAATGATTTAATTTTTAAATTTTTTTTGTTTTTTTATTTTTTATTGTTACTTTCTGCAATTTTTTCTAATAATGTAAGCTTGTCACTAACTAAAACAATTCCATACATTAGATTTGGAATTTTTTTTTTAGCAATTAGTTTTTTGTTCAAAAAAAGTATAAAGGTAAAATTGTACTTTAATCAAATATTTAAAGTATTAATTCTAGTTTTTATAATTTTGTTTATTGACTCAATTTATCAATTTATTTTTTACCAAAATATTATTGGAATTCAAATAGATGACACCAAAAGAATTAGTAGCTTTTTTGGAGATGAATTGATATTGGGTAGTTTTGTTTTAAGAACCTCAATGATTTTAATAGGTATCTCTTTTTTTTTAGAAAAAAAGAAAAAGTATTTTTTTTGTATAACTATCATTTCATTTATATTAATAATTTTGAGTGGAGAAAGAACAGCCTTTTTTTTATTTTTAATTTTCAATATAATTATTTTTTTTAGATTCAAATTATTAATGAATAAATATAATTTATTATTAATATTAATAGGATTGTTAATTTCATTACCATTCATTCAAAGTAAATATAGTTATGATCGATTAATTAACATGACAATTCAACAATTTGTTGACAATCAAAATAAAATAAATTTGTTTACTCCTACACACACGGCTTTGTTCAATACTTCTATTAATATTTATAAGGATAATCCTATATTTGGCTCTGGCTTAAAAACTTTTAGATCTGAATGTAATAATAAAAAATATAAAGTATCTGAACTTGGATGTAGTACACATCCACATAATATTTACTTAAATATATTATCTGAAACAGGAATAATAGTTTTTATTTTTTTTTTGATTTTTTATGGTTATATTTGTTTATATTTAATCAAAAATTGGTCAGTAAAGTTTGTTTCAAATTATAAGAGTTTTGAATTTATTTTATATTTATCAATGTTTATTAATTTTTTTCCAATGGCACCTTCAGGAAGTTTTTTTAACAATTGGTTGAGTATTATTTTTTATTATCCTATAGGTGTTATTATATGGTTAAATTCAAAAATATATGAAAAAAATAATAATTAAGTTTTCAAATATTATTGACCTGATGGCCAGTCCGTTTGTGCTTCTATCCTCTATCGTACTAAAAATCATAAGAAAAATTGGAGTTCATAGAATGAGGTTTTCAAAAATAATAATGGATAAAATTGGTTTATTTCCAATAGTAAATCATTACCACGAACCACTATTTAAACTTGATCAATTATCTTCCAAAATAGGCCCCAAAAGAAATCTACCTGGTATAAAATTTAACATAAAAAATCAATTAAAATTTATCAAAAAATTTTCTTTCACCAACGAATTTGAAAATTTTTTAAATAAAGATTTTTATTTTGGTAATGGTAGTTTTGAGAGTGGAGACGCTGAATATTTATATAATTTTATAAGAGTAAAAAAACCTAAAAAAATTATTGAAGTTGGTTGTGGTTTTTCAACATTGATAATTCAAAATGCTATCAAAAGAAACAAAGAGGAAAATAATATTAAAACTAAACATGTTTGTATCGAGCCATATGAAAATGAATATTTATCACAATTTGATTTAACATTTAAAAAATTGAAAATTGAAAAGGTAAATTTAGATTATTTTAAAAGTCTATCTAATAATGATTTCTTGTTTATAGACTCAAGCCATATAATAAGACCAAACGGTGATGTACTTTATGAGTTATTAGAAATTTTACCATCTTTAAATAAAGGAGTCTATGTTCATATTCATGATATTTTTACACCATATGATTATCCAAAGGAATGGATTTTAGAAAAAGTATGGTTTTGGAATGAACAATATTTACTTGAGGCCTTTTTAACTAATAATAATCAATGGGAAATAGTTGGTTCACTTTACTACTTGAAAAGAAAATATTTTGGTATTCTTAAAAGATACTGTAAGTATATTACTAATAGAAATTCACCAGGATCAATATATTTAAAAAAAATATGAAAAAAACAGCTTTAATTTTTGGTGTAACAGGTCAAGATGGTGCCTATCTTTCAAAATTTTTGCTTAAAAAAAATTATACTGTTCATGGTGTTAAAAGAAAAACATCTCTAATAAATACTAAAAGAATCGATGATATTTAT
>MDTG01412063.1_pt1 | contig 24409 bp, 20 predicted proteins | sample 811421 | NCBI WGS metagenome assembly MDTG01 (sample SAMN05326645, study PRJNA326480) | marine metagenome | isolation source: seawater | place: Pacific Ocean: South East | collected 2011 | reverse complement strand
TCAGGGGTTTTGCCAAGGTGCCATTTACCGGCCATAAAAGTGTGATAACCACTCTCCCGTAATAGCGTTGGGAATGTAACCACACGGTCAGTCAGGTACCCCTCATAGCCCGCTTTGCCCTTTTGCTCAGGTAAAATTGTCTCAGCCATAGTGCCCACACCTGCAATGTGGTTGTCAGTACCGGTGAGCAACATAGAACGGGTTGGTGAGCAGGTAGGCGCCGCATGAAAATTGGTTAGTTGCACGCCGCTCTCCGCTAAGGCGTCCAAATGTGGCGTCGCAATCTCACTACCAAAAGCACCTAAGTCCGAATACCCCAGATCATCGGCCACAATGAGCACGATATTCGGTTTATTTATGTCGTTGCTCACACTGGCCGCCTGACAACTCAGGGTTGCAAGTGCATTTAGCGAAGCGGCTAATGTAAGCATTTTGAGCACACAGAATTTATCGGCTAAGCGCATATTTCACCTCATCAATCTGTTTTGATATCGAATTGGGTAGGGACAAAAGTCCGTTTCTAAAAGAGGAATTGGGTGTAAATGCCCAAGTAATCACTGTTCACCCCATTGATGTCTTTCAGGGCCTGTCCAGCCTGAACATGGGTGTAACCGACATGCACCTTGGCGAAGCGGTTTACCTGCCAATCGAGATAGAGGTTGGTATTGGTTGCGACATGCCGAGCGTCTCCCTGATTGGCCGCATACGGTGCAAGTGTTGGGTGGAAATAAATTCCATCGTCCGTACTTTGGCGGGCCAGGTATTCAACCTGCAGGGTCGTTGTCAGCTTCGGCGTCCAATCCAAGGTCAGTTGTGGGCCAACATTGATCAGGTTCATCGCGGCAAACCAGTTGGCATCGGTGAACAGCAAAGCGGGGGCCGCTGATATCGGCGCAAAGGTGTTCAGGGTTGAGTCTGATGAATCCTTGTCGCCACTAAAGGCGTTGGCACGAACGCCCAAGCGCGGAGTCAGAGGCAGATCGGTGAATCGATAGCCGGCATCGCTCATCAATCCCCATGCACGGATCTTCTGCCCTGCTGTGCTGCCGCTTTGCCAAACGGCTTCCAGGTCATAGTCCCAGGCATCGATGCCGCCATATAGCCGAGAACCAAAGCTGTTACGGCGCTCTTTACCAACAGCGTTGTTGTAGACCGCCAGGTCTCGACCGCTGCTGTATAGATAGAGATCGAGCTTTGCGCCCTCCAATGGCGAGGCTATGTTTGTGGCATAAATACCTGAATGCTCCTTGGTTCTGTCCGGTTGATTATCGAACTCGTCAGGATCGATATCGGTAGGGTGAACAGCAAAGGCATCAATCCGAGTTCCGGGCTTGAGTAACAATGAAGCTTTAACGCCATCGTATGTGTAGCGAACGTTGGCGCCCTCACGCAGGCCCATCAAGCGGCCGCTTCCCAATGGCATAACGAATCGCCCGGCGCGCAAAACAGCGGTGCCAAGCTGATTGACCTGTGCCGATAGATCAACAAACATTTGCTGTACGTCAGTGCGATCATTGTTGTACCGCGTAGGCACATCAGCCCCAAACTCACGGTTATCGCCAAGCTCGACAAACAGGCGAAACGCAGAGCCCAGATGCAGGTCACCGCTGAGGCGAATACGCTGCTGGAGCATGCTATTGCCCTTATCGGCTCCACGCGTACCTAACAGAGAGTGCTCATAGTCCAGATACTGGTAACGCAGCTCTCCGCCAAGGGAAAAGTAGTCTTGAGGGTCAGCCGAAAGCGGGATGTAACGCAACGCTCCGAGAAAGTCTGAGTTACGCAGTTGCGGGTCAGCCAAATAACTGGGGTCATCTGCCCAGGGTATGTTGGCGGCCGCCGGCAGCGATCTCTCAGCGGCGTGCACATTACTTAGAGCAAAAATTGAAAGACAGCACAGCGAAGTAGCCGCGCCCGCCAGGGTTTTGTATGGGTTATTCATCGGATACCTTTTTTGTTTTTGTTTTTGTTTTATGCAGCCGAGCACACAGAGCATGCCCTGACGCTGGTCCAGCTAAGAAGGTGTTGTGTTTGAGGAGCGCGATACGGGGCGCAGAACAGCGCCCCGTATCGAAGTGTTAACGCACGGCCACTTTGGCTTGTGACAATTGCGCGCATGGTTCGCGCTTAAGACTTACTTCATCGCACAGGCTCTGCACGAGCGCTGGAATCTCAGAGTGCGTGCTTACGCCGCCATAGAGATAGAAGTCCGGGCGCACCAACACAGCTTGCAGCTGGTTTTCTTCAAAGAACTGATGGTACTTACCCGAGACATCACGGCACGTCCCTGGCGCGCCATCTTTGCTCAAGCGCACGCTGCGCACACCCAACTGATTGAGTTCTCCCAGCAGCTTCTCATCAAATGTTTGCAGCGGGTCTTCACCAATACTGAGCAAGAAGAATCCACGACCGAATGCATCATCGAAGCGTTCAACTTTGTCGTTACGCTCGATAGCGCCGTGTATGCCCAGGCTACCCGATACGCCCGCTTTGGCCGTTTTGAATACCAGCCCCTGTTCAAGGCCAGGAAACGGCGGTAACGGCGGCACTTGGCCAGAGAGGAATTTAGCATCGCGCTCAGCTGCGGCTAGCGGATCGGCAACACAAACCACTTTGCCCATCGCCATTGAGGCTTCAATTACCGCTTGAATCTGAGGTTTACGCTCAGTGGTGTAATTGTTCAGCAGCTCTTCTGAGCATATGCCCTTAAGAACCAAGTCCAGGCGCCAAGACAAATTCCAGGCGTCTCGTATACCGGAGCACATGCCCTGCCCCATAAACGGAGGCATCAAATGCGCGGCATCACCGGCTAGCAAAATACGACCCTGCTGCCAGTGTTCAGCGATACGGGAGCGGAATTTATACACAGCATGGCGCACCAACGAGGCTGTTTCTGGTGTTACCCAGGGCGATAGCAGTTGCCAAACCTTCTCGGTGCTTTGCAGGTCTTCCACGCTCTCGTGCGGCAGACGCATGAACTCCCAGCGACGGTACCCAGGCCCACCAGGCACCATGGTTGTCGGCCGTGCCGGATTACACCACTGACCGATGTCAGGTACATCCAGTTCGACCCCAGCATTCGGTTGCAAGTCAACGACGAGCCAATCCTCATCAAAACCAAGGTCGTGCCACTCAATACCGCACTCACGGCGCACAATGCTGTTAGCCCCATCAGCGCCAATCACATATTTAGCCTGAACGGTACGCGTTTCACCCGCCCCGTCCCCTTCAACTTTGCGCATGTTCAGTTCGCAAGTTGCGTCATTCTGGCTTAGACCCAGAACCTCCCAGCCCTGGTGTACTTGCACATTACCAATGGCTTTTGCTTGGCGGTCGAGGATGGCCTCAAGTGAAGGCTGATTGAACAAGTAGCCAAAGGGACCATCGCTTATCGACTCAGCAGACCAGTCAATTTCAACCAGCACTTTCCAGTCAGCGTTGAACCACTGGTAACACGCCGACGGCTGCGATACTTTTTCCAGTTCGTTTTCCAAGCCCATCATCCGAAATACGCGGCGGATTTCGTGATCATGGAAGACAGCTCGCGGCAGCGGGTAAAGAGCTTGCCAACGTTCATACACGGCAACGTTGTAGCCCATGCGCCCCAGCAAAATAGCCAAGGTCTGGCCAACAGGTCCGTAGCCGACAATTGCAACGTCGAGAATTTTATTGTTGTTCATAGCAGTAACCTGAACCTCGTGTTTCAAAAGACAAGCCGATCCCGCTCACCTACAAGTAGGTGAATTTGTATGGATGATCTGCTCTGAAAAGACAAAAGCTATGCGCTTACGTCTCTTGGGCCTCAGTATTGAAGATGAAATACTCGGGCACTTCCGGCCCCCACAGGTAAAGCGAGTTTTCCGGCGGGAAATCACCTGTCGGCCACTCAATATCTGCTGCGATATAGTCCATTTCTGCAGAGTACTCGCAGAACGAGCCCCAGGGATCGCGGACATAGTGGAAGTAGTTTGAGCCTAGGCAATGGCGCCCTGTGCCCCAGCCCTCGACGTAACCTGCCGTCGCCATCTGCGCAGCACCATTGCCAACCTGATCAATGTCTTCAACTTCCCATGCAGCATGGTGGAAGCCCTTGACGCTGCTCTTACAAAATGCGACCAAGTGATGATCGCAACCATGACGAGCATGAGTGAAGGCAATAATGTCTTGCGAGTGGTCTGAGAGTTTCAGCCCTAGCGCTTGTTGATAAAACGCAACCGATGCAAACACATCAGGGCTGAACAGGAGCACATGGGACAAACGATTTGGACGCACTTGCGGCACCATGTCGCGAGTTCCGGCACCGCGTAATGCAGATGGATGGTTTGGGGTTATGCTGCGCTGATCGGGCATGGTTTTTTCACCTGCCTTTACCTGCAGCAAGTTCCCGTCCGGGTCGCGAAACCAGAAACCAACGCCATCGCCTGGCTCGAATAGTGCACCAGCCGCTTCGACTTGCTGGCGCAGTATTGGGTAGTCCTCGTCGAAGCAATTGAAACTGATGTACGCCAAAGATTTGCGCGTAGCCGGCAAGATTCTTGCCCACGTATGCCCATCTGCAGCGCGCAGTTCCAGGCCAGCAGAGGTCTCACGGACATCTAGACCGAAAGCACCAAAGAACGTTTGTGCCTCAGACAACGAAGGCACAAACAAAGCGTAATGATCAATCGAATGCACGCCACGGGATGTGTGCGTCATGATCGCCTCCATTTTTTTGTAGTCGACGCCCCGGAGGGGAGCTTCGCTTTTTAGCTAACGAGGACTCAGTCAGGCTTCATCAACTACCGAGTTGACCAGCTTGCCGATGCGCTCAATCGACACTTCAACCACGTCACCCGCTTTCAAGTAGACTTTCGGGTCCATACCAAAACCGACACCTGCAGGCGTACCGCTGACGATAACATCACCCGCTTCCAGCGTTATCGCTTCGCTCAGGGTGGAAATCACAGTTGCGACATCAAACAACATGTCGCTGGTATTGGCTGACTGCACGACCTTGCCGTTCACTCGGGTTTCCAACAGCAAACCTTTACCGCCGGCGGGCAGCTCATCGGCAGTAACGAGCTCGGGACCAAACGCAGCCGTATCGTCAAAATTCTTACCAACTGTCCACTGCGGGGACTTGAACTGGTATTCACGCACAGAACCTTCATTGAACACCGCATAGCCTGCAACGTGCTGCAGAGCATCTTCCTTGGCGATGTGACGGCCGCCACTCTTGAGAACCACAGCCATTTCGCCTTCGTAATCCAGAGTATCTGAGATACGTGGGCGCACCATCGGCTGGTTGTGAGCAATCAATCCAGTGTTGAAGCGCGGGAATAGTGTTGGGTAGTCAGGCTGAGCATACGGCGACTCTTTGGTGTGATCCGCATAGTTGAGGCCAACGCACACAATTTTACCGGGCTTGCGCATTAGCGGCAGATAAGCATCTTCAGCAACCTCGACGACTGGGCCTACGGCCTCTGCACCATAGGTGCTGAGATCAACGCCACGCGCCAGCAAGGATTCCAGTGTTTCTTCGCCAAGAATTTTTACGCCTTCGGGTGTGCTCACACCCAGAACAGCGCGATCTTGATGGGTGAAATAAACATAACGCATGGAGCTGACCTCTTATTTTGTGTTTTGCCACGTCCGCCAGGCAGGACGGCTTGAAAACAAATTAGACCGATAGAAATATATCGTCAACCATAAAATATATTTTTTTAAGATTTTAGATAAACTGCATACTGTGTATTATTCGGGCATACGCTCGCGCCACGGTTGTGAACATGGATCAAACTGCACATCGGTTAGCCCCCACAGAACTGTCAGACAAACGCACCATGGCCTCCCAATTGGAAGCCATGGTGCGTCAGGACATCATCAACGGTCGTCTAGTCCCCGGAACACGCCTGAGGCTCAAAGAGCTTGCAGATTTCTATGGCGCAGGGGTTATTCCACTGCGTGAAGCGTTGTCACGTTTAGCGGCTACGGGGTTCGTCTCTTCAGCCGATCAGAAAGGCTTCAGCGTGGGCCTGATTTCTGCAGTTGAACTGCGTGATATCACCAACACGCGCCTGCACATCGAATGCAAGGCGCTCAGTGAGTCAATACAACGTGGAGACGTAGACTGGGAAAGCCGCATCATAGCCGCGCATCATCGGCTGGACCGCCTGCAAATAGTCGAAGGCCCCGATCGCCTGCTTGCCCCTGATTGGGAACTGGCCCACGATGCATTTCACTCCGCACTTATCAGTAGCTGTGGTTCACCTTGGCTGCTGCGCTTCACTCACACTTTACGCGATCAAACAGCGCGCTACCGGATGCTGTCCATGCACTACACCAAAAGCATGCATCGCGACGTACCTGGCGAACACAGAGCGCTACTAGAAGCGGCACTGGCAAAAGACATTGACCGTGCATGCGAGATCCTCAGCGCCCACTACGAAACAACAGCCCAAAGCTTGCTGCAGCACGAGAGCCTCAATTCCAAGGGATAATCCAGAGAGCGTTGACGAGTAAAGGCTTCTTACAGACTACGGTTTATAGCCTCATAAATAGCGCCTTAGTGACTATCCCGCGTTCGACGCTCATCCCTTGGGGTGTAGCCGTAGCGCTTACGGTAGCAACGTGAGAAATACGATGTCGAAACAAAACCACAAGCCGTTCCTACCTGCAGAATTGAGAGAGCTGTCTGCTGTAGTAATTGCGATGCCCGCTCCAGCCGCAGATTCATGTAGTAAGTCGTAGGGGATACGCCCAAGTGCTGCCGGAACAACCTTTCCATCTGTCGGTTTGATATGCCGACGTAATCACTAATTTCCTGGCAGCTCAAAATCTCTTCAACGTTCTCTCTCATCAACTCAATCGCCTGAAGCAGACACGGATGACTGGCGTGATAACGTAACTGCAATTTCATCCGTTGTTTTTCATGCGCAGGTCGAATATTCGGGTGAATACACTGCTCTGCTACGTCGTTCGCCAACACTTCCCCATGTTTGAGCGCGATTAGATGCAGAATCATGTCAAGGCCAGCGAGCCCACCGGAACAAGTAATCACATTGCGATCAATTTCGTAGAGTTCGCCTGTCACTTGAAGCTCAGGGAACTCCTCTTGCATGCTTTGCTGATTCTCCCAGTGGATAGTGCTGGTACGCCCCTTTAACAAGCCTGCCCTGGCCAGCAACAAACTTCCCGTTGAAGTCGCGCCTAAACCAACGCCCTGCCGGGCCAAAGCCCGAAGCCATTTAAGCAAAGGCTTTTCATCTATCAGGTGCGCGCGTATCCCTGCCACAACAATCATCCGATCAATCCCAGCAGTGTCATTCATGTTTCGGGTTGGCTTTACCACGACACCATTACTGCATGGAACGGGTTCATCCTGAGGCCCATAAAAGTGCCAGCGATATAGGGATTTCCCGCTTATCCGATTTGCCATACGCATAGGATCTACCACGGCGGCAAATGAGATCATCGAAAAGTCCGGGATCAAAAAAAACCCGATATGCTCGGTTGGGGATGTGCTGGATAGACTCATGTCAAACCCGTAAGGCGTCGGAAATCCGCTCAATGATGTCGGAAGATAAAATGAATGTCAGGCGTCTGCGCCATGTTTTTTGGCGGGTGGCGTCTGACCGACTTACGCGTCTGGAGAAAGTTGAAGCTAAAACAACTGCCACCCCTTTGACAGCTGCCCGCGCTCACCTAGCCTAGCTTACCGCCGATTCAGGTGCGAGGCAGAACAGGCGGCTCCCTATGCACAGCCAACCGCCACGCCCATTCAGAGTTACCCAAGCGCGTTCTGCCAGCTATGAATGCGAAGTTTCTCGGCTCATGAGATTTCAGCGACTGCGTCTACACCGGTGAGCGGCGCTTGCAGAATGGTTCGAAAGCGCTGCACTTCATCCACAGATAGCGCAGCTAAATTCAGCGCAGACTTCTGAATTTGTTCTCTTATTTGTGCAGATAGAAATGGTTTGCTTAGCGCATGAAACTTGTCGATCAGCTCGTCTGAACTGAGGGGGTTTTCGGGGTTACCTCTGGCAATCGCGGGTTTTGAACTCAACTCGCGGCCATCCGACATCACAAGTCGTACATGTGCCCAGCGCTCGGCCGGAAAGAGGTCGTTGTATGCACTGAACTCATGCATCTGGACCTTGCTCGCCAATAACTTCCGCTCAGGTTGGAACAGCCCTTCACTCGTTTCAGCGATAGCCTGCGCAGTCACGATATCGTCCAAAAGTGCTGATGCCACCGAAAACGGTAAGCTGTATTGAGCCTCTTCGGTGGTGCCCGGATGGACTTTATGAAGCCTTACAGCCTGGTGAAAGCTATAGACATGGATTTGCTCAATGGCCTCAATATCAAAACTGGGACTTCGGCGTAATTCACGTACCGCTTCAACAGCAGGCTGCGCCCAACGGCACACTGGATAGGCCTTGAAGTATTGTTCCATTATGTACCAGCGCTGCCCGAGATCTTCCCATATGTCGGCTACGGCTTCAGAAGTGAGCGTTAAAGCTGGAGCGCCTGTGAAACCGGCCTCAGCCAGCAGCACAGCACTAATTCCAGCCAAGGCGCCCCAACCGGACCCGTCTTTTAGCATCGTTGGATGATCGATACAGCGCATCATTTGGCTGCGGGGGCCGTAAAACTCAGCCGCACCCAACGCCTCGGCAGTTTGAGCAGCATTGAGGCCCTGTAAGCGCGCGACTACTGCCGCAGCCCCTAAGCTATTCCAAGCACCTGATGTATGGTAATCGCACGCTGTGCGGTGCAACGCAATACCGGCTCTAGTGGCAATCTCATAGCCTAATACCAGGCTGGAAATTAATTCACGGCCATCAAGTTGAAGACCATGGCTTCCCGCTAACAAGGAGGGAAGAATTGCCACACCTGCATGTCCTTTGGTTAAAACCTGACCATCATGCGCATCCAAGCTATCGATCAACATAGCCCCAAACAATGCAGCGCCGCACTGACTGGCACTGTTTCCACTGAACAGCAGCGGAACGTCACCGGGATATTGTTTACACACAAAGCTATCCATGATCCGGCTTAAACGGGTCTCATGCCCCGCCACCGCAACACCCAGCAGGTCGAGCCAGCACCGCTGCGCTTGCTCGACAACTTCGGCGGGCAAGTCTTCGTAAGTCAGTTGATGAACAAAGTTGCTGATTACCTGTATCACAAACCTACCCCTAATGATGTGCGTTAGCAGTCAAACGAATGGTTTACGAAGCTGTGAGCCAGAGGTTATCGATCACTCCACTGAGTCATAACGTAAAAGGCGCTCTATCAACGGTGTGTTTGCATCGCGTACTGCGGGATGATCGAAGCGAGCTGAACTGATAGCGTCAATGTCCAAGGTTGCACTGATGATGCACTCTTGATCTTCAGCCTGAGCCAGCACCTCACCACGAGGTCCAAGAATCCGACTGCCTCCCCAGAACCACGCATCCCCTTCGTGACCGTATCGATTAGCCATCAGGACAGGGATACCGTAGAGCATCGCGTAAAATGTAATGTTGGTTTGCCAATTGGTTTCATTCGAAAAAGCTTTGCTGACTATTCCCGAAGCAGAGTTAACTGGCGCTAACAACAGCTCAGGCCTACGCAGCATTGCACAATGCACCAAAGCTGGATTCCAGAGATCGGCACAGATCAAAGTGCAAGCTCGCCACCGCTCCTTACACTCGACAACTGCTAGCTCTGCCCCCTGATGAAACCACTTTCCTTCTTCCAAACCACCATATGTTGGCAGGTTGATTTTGCGATAGGTTGCAATCACAGAGCCGCCCTTCAGGTAAGCGACGGCGTTGTAATACTCGCCAGGGCTGGCCTCCTCAACGAAACCGAGAACCACCAGCATTTCCGGAGCCAACCGAGCCAACTCCAGCAGACGCTTGTCATCTCGACGCATCGCCACCTCAGGCGTTCGGCGCCCAAGCTGATAACCCGTCAATGATAGCTCTGGGAATAGCAGCAATTCCGAACCCTGGCGCTGCGCCTGACAGATCAAATCGGCATGAGACGCAAGATTTGACTCAAGCGCCAGCAAACACGGATTGAACTGGGCAACGCTGACAACTAGCCCGGCTGAAACCATAACAATTGCCTCCAGTGAGCCAATGCAGCAACAGGAAGTCTTCTACAGAAGTCCTTTGCTTTTCAGAAAGTCGGTCGACACTTGTTCAATAGACGCACGCTCAACATCTACCTGGGCATTGAGTGCGGAAAGCGCTTGATTATCCAATGTTGCAGAAAGAGCATCTAATTGCTCTGCAAGCTGTGGATTCGCATCAAGAGTCTCTTGGCGAACAACAGCTGTAATTGCGTAACTCGGGAAAAAGCCTTTGTCATCCTCTAGCACTTTAAAGTCAAAGGCAGGGATTCGGCCGTCGGTCGCGAATACTAATGCGATATCAACCTTTTCATTTTTAAGCGCAACATAGGTAAGCCCAGTATCCATGCGCTTGATCGATGAACGCTCGAATTTAAAACCATAAGCCTTTTGCAGGGCTTTGAGCCCGTCCTTACGTGCATACCACTCTGCATTGGTTGCCAGGGTTAGTTCCTGGCCATCGTTAAGCGCCTTTTTTAGATCGCTCAAGGTCACGATGCCTTTTTGCTCGGCATCGCTTCGGCGCATTGCAAAGGCATAAGTATTATTTGCCTGCGATGGCGGTAACCAGATGAGGCCATTTTTAGCGTCAAGGTCTCGGACCGCTTCGTACACTTCTTTGGGCGAAGTAATGGTTTCCTTTACCTTCAGGTAGTTGATCAGTGCTGTTCCGGTGTATTCCCAGTACATGTCAATCTGCGAGTTTTCTAGCGCTTTACGCACCACGGCACTGCCCATTCCGGCTCTACGCTCAACTCCATAACCGAGGTGGCTAAGGTACTGAGCCGTAATTTCGGTCAATAGCTGTTGCTCCGTAAAATTCTTCCCTCCGATCACAATCGTATTTGCTTGAGCAGATGTAGCGCTGATAAGAGTTGCCAGAATCGCAAACCCAATTTGCTTGATCATTGCACGCATGAGAGAAACCTCAGCTGGATATTGTGTGTGGGGAAATAGGTCACGCCCGAAGCGGGTTGACCCCTTTAGGAACAATCAGGAACGCAAGGCTCGCGACCGCAATATCGACAAGAATTGCCAGTACCGCAGTAGGTACCGCACCAGCCAACATCATGAAAGGCTCATCCAGATCGATGCCGGTGAAGATCAACTCGCCCAACCCACCGCCACCAATCAAGAAAGCCAGAGGCACGGTACCAACATTGATTGCCAAAGCGATGCGAATGCCCGCGAATATTACAAATAGAGCATTCGGCAACTCGACGCGGAAAAGCATTTGCATGGGGGTCATACCGATGCCCGCAGCCGCCTCTTTAAGATAGGCAGGCACTTCACGCATTCCGGTATAGGTATTGCGCACTATCGGCAACAGCGATGCGATACATAAGCCAAAAACAGCAGGCACCTTACCAATGCCAAGCACGCTCATCGACAACGCTAAAACGGCCAGAGTTGGGATGGTTGAACCAATGTTTAGAGACTGCATTGCAGTTTCCGCGTAGCGTGAAAACCGCGGACGACTGAACAGAATTCCCAATGGCACGCCAATCAATATTGCAAGGCTACCGGAGAGCAGAACCAGTTCGACATGCTGTCCAACCAGATAAACAACGTCTTCTCTGTAGCCTAGAAGCTCTTCAAGCGCCCCGCTTTGCTGGCTTAATACACCGAGTGCGAACATGGCAATCAACGCCGTGATATAGAACGCACGCGTAAGCATGGTATTACTCATCTCGACTCCCCCCGCTTAAAAAGTGGCATTAGGTGCGGGGATAACTGCCGCAGGGTCAATCGCATCTTTGCGATAAGTTGCGCCAAGGTAGTGAGTGATTCCGCGCTGATTCACTTGGCCAACCAACACACCGTCATCATTGATACAGGGGAGCCATGTTGTGTCATGGTTAAACATCAACGAGGCAACCTTGCGCAAGTCATCCGTCGGGTGAATGGTGGCTTTTAGTCCAAAGAAATGTTCACCACAGTAACCCTGAGTGGTCTGAGCAACACCTTTGGAGACGTAACCAATCGGTTGATGACGCTCGTTTACCAACAAGATTGCATGGCTATAGCCGTGCTCTTCCATACGCGCCAGGGCAACCTTAAGCGTGTCCCCCTGCTTAACGAAGGCAATTTTCTCCTCCATAACTCGACCTACCCGCACCAAACGAAGTCGCTTGAGTGCGCGATCATCACCGACGAAGCTTTCTACAAAACTATCCTTTGGATGAGCCAGGATATCGTCTGGCGTATCGTACTGAACGAGCCGACCACCTCTGAAGATTGCAATCTTATCGGCCATCTTGACCGCCTCATCAATATCGTGACTAACGAACATGATGGTCTTACCCAACTGCTGCTGCATCTTCAGGAATTCGTCCTGAATCACTTCACGGTTAATCGGGTCGATTGCACCAAATGGTTCATCCATAAGCATGACAGGAGGATCAGCGGCCAGCGCTCGCGCAACACCTATTCGCTGCTGTTGCCCGCCAGAAAGCTCGCGCGGGTAGCGTTTGAGAAACACATTCGGATCCAGCGCGACCATGTCCAGCAGTTCTTTTGCACGCGCCTTATATTTGTCTACTGACCATCCCAACAATTTTGGAACAATGGCGATGTTTTCCTCAATTGTCATATTCGGAAAAAGACCGATCTGCTGAATCACGTAGCCAATATTGCGACGCAGCTCAACAGTGTCGAGGCCGGTAGTATCTTCACCATTTATAAACACTCGGCCTGAGGTCGGCGCAATGATTCGATTAATCATTTTTAAAGTGGTGGTCTTTCCACAGCCAGAAGGCCCCAGCAGGACACAGATCTCGCCCTCCGGCACTTCCATATTGATGTGATCTGCCGCACTGACTGGACCGTTCGGCGTATCGAAGACTTTTGTCAGGTTGTCGATTTTTATCATTGTCTTATCCTGTTCCGGCAGTACTTGAAATCTGAATTAAACGGCTATACCACGAGGCGTAAGGCGTCTCTGTATGAGAAGCAGGCAATAATCTAAAAAGACCGCCAAAACGCTGACAGCAATCGCACCAGCAATAAGCTGTCGCGGATCACTCTGGGTTATCCCGCGGCTTATAAGCACGCCCAGACCACCCGCACCGATGTAGGCAGCAATCGCCATCACACCAATATTCATCACAACTGCCGTGCGGACCCCCGCCATAATTACCGGTATAGCCAGGGGGATTTCCACCAGCCGCAAACGCTGCAGGGGGCTCATACCAACCCCGCGAGCAGCCTCACGCAATGCGGGATTAACGTTGTTAATCGCGGTATAGGTATTGCGAATAATCGGCAGCTGTGAGTACAAAAGGACTGCAATCACAGCCGGCAGATAGCCAATTCCCTGACCAATCGTTGAAAGCAACGGGATCATGAGGCCGAATAACGCGATGGATGGAATGGTGATGATTATGGAGCAGGTATAGAGCACAGCACGGGCTGCGCGCTCGTTCTGCGTAATGGCAATACCGATAGGAACACCGGTGAGAATTGCCAGCCCAACAGCCACCGCGACTAGAGAGATATGCTCAAGCGTCAGCTTCAACAAAAGGGCTGAGTTATCGCCCAGAAAAGACAAGAGTTCCAATGATGTACCTCTGCATTTTGCTATTTATTGTTATGACAAAACGTCTGTCGGCTATCGCTTAAGGATGCGAGCTAGAAACTACAGAGCCTCAGCGCCGCATAACAAGAATATTTCGACATTAAAAGCTACTCAGGCGACATACCAAAGACTGAACATACCGGCCTGGAGCGCGTCTGAGCTAACGGGTGAAGCGTCAAACCTCAATGATTGAATACAGGCGCGACAGTTCGCCCAGCATCGCTCTGGCGTACCTGTTTAAGTAACACTTGCAACGGATGATCAAGACGGTGGGAGGTGAACCGCTTCACCTGACTACGGCAGGAATAACCATCCGCGAGCAAGTGGCCTGAGGCACCATGCGCCTCAAGTTTTTGCGCCCATGACAACTCGAAAATATTTCGCGAGGCTTCTTGGTTTCGCGTTTCATGACCGTAAGTCCCAGCCATTCCACAGCAACCGACAGACAACACCTCTAACTTCAAACCAAATCGGGCGTAGACCTCGCACCATTGGTTCACACTGGCTGGCGCATTCGTCTTCTCGGTGCAATGAGCGAGCAACATATAACGAGTACCAGCCCCAGTCCCGGTTTGCTCAGGAAGCACCCTCGCCAGCCACTCCTGAGGGAGCTCGATAGTCGCGCACTGTGCTTTATCAAGCGCTTTTGCATACTCCTGACGATAGACAAGGGTCATTGCCGGATCAAGGCCAACCATTGATATACCAAAGCCACTTAACTCCTTGAGTTGCTTTGCATTTTTTATAGCAGCTCGCTCAAATGCGCCTAAAAAACCCTGCACCTGCAGTGGCTTTCCATTTGGCATGAATGGCGCTAAATAGACGTTGAAACCAAGGCGAGTAGCCAACTCAAGCCAACTCACAAAAAGCTCCGTTTCAAAGTAGCGGGTGAACGCGTCCTGAACCAGAATGACGCTGCGCATGCGCTGTTCGGGCGAAAGTCTACTTAGTCGGTCAGGGCTTGCGAGCTCCACATTCCAACGACGTTGAGTGGCCTTAAAATCATGCAAGCAGAGCGTCGGGCTATCGACTAATCCACCTTGGTGTTCAAGCCAGTAACGCACAGGGCGCGAAAGTAAAAGCCGGTTGTAGACGCGCGCAAACCTGGCCAATAGAGGCAAACTGTACTCTAAGCTCGCGATCAGATAGTCCTTTAAAGGCCGTCGATATCGAGTGTGGTAGAGCTCAAGAAAACGCGAACGGAACTCGGGTACATCAACCTTGACAGGGCACTGACCGGCACATGATTTACAGGCAAGACAACCCGCCATAGCATCGTAAACCTGATGGGAGAAATCCTCTTGATCTCGCCTCAAGGCTCGAAAGGAAGCCATTGCAGAAGCAATCAAGCCTCTCTTTCGTGACGCTCCTGTGCTCGCCAACACATCAACGCCCATAGCCCCCTGCAAGCGCAGCCACTCGCGTAAGAGTGACGCACGTCCTTTGGGGGAATGAATACGTTCGCCAGTAGCCTTCCAAGAGGGACACATTGCATCGTCTGGATCAAAGTTGTAACAGGCACCATTACCATTGCAGTGCATCGCATTGCCGTAGCTTGCCCAGACGCGCTCGTCGATCTGCCGATCATGGTCTCCTCGCAGCGGCACCTCATCAAGCCTGGTTAAAGAGTACGAATCGCCTTGCGGCGTGGCTATCTTTCCCGGGTTGAGCTGATTGTAAGGATCGAAAGCTGACTTCAGTTTCTGCAACGCTGGGTAAAGCTCACCAAAGTAACTCGGCGCATATTCAGAACGGAGCCCTTTTCCATGCTCCCCCCAAAGCAACCCTCCATACTTTGCCGTAAGCGCTGCAACTGCATCGGATATGGGTCGGATGAGTTTTGCATGCTCCGGGTCTTTCATATCGAGTAATGGGCGAACATGCAGCACCCCGGCATCGACATGTCCAAACATCCCATATTCCAAGCCAAAACTGTCTAAGACTTGTCGGAACTCTGCAATGTATTCGGCAAGATGCTGGGGAGGCACAGCGGTGTCCTCAACAAACGGTTGCGGTCGTTTCTCACCTGCTTGATTGGCGAGCAGCCCTACTGCCCTCTTGCGCATGGCGTATACCCGCCCAACCGCTGCGGCTCCGACTGCAAGCGTATGCCCTTGGCGAGGCACCTGCGTATCGCTCTGCAAATGCTCCAGAAATGCTTCAACCTTTGACTCCAACGCCCCCAGGTCATCGCCACTGAACTCAACCAGATTAATGCCTAACGTCGGGCTTTCTGGCTCCGTTGGGAAATACTCGGCAACGCCGTGCCAAACGATATCCTGCATTGCCAAAAGCAATACTTTGGAGTCGACAGTTTCTATTGATAACGGCGACAGTGCCATGAGCGCGCGGGCGTCTCTGAGCGCATCCATAAAACTGGCGTAGCGCACGTTGACCAAGATCGTATGCTGCGGAACCGGCAAAAGATTGAGCTTGGCTTCAACCAAAAAGCCAAGTGAGCCTTCAGCACCACACAACACGCTATTGAGATTAAAACGCCCCTCTGGCTCACGAAGGTGAGCTAGGTCATAACCCGTTAGGCAGCGATTCAAATCAGGGAAACGCTCCGCAATCAGATCCGCTTGGCTATCTGCGATTTCGCTGGCACATCGATAGACTTCGCCAACACGATCATCACGGCCTCTCAACTCAATCAGTTCAGAGTCATTCACAGCCTTGCTGAATAAACGTTGACCACCGAGTAAAACACTTTCAAGTTCAAGCACATGATCGCGTGTTTTGCCATAGGTACAACTCCCTTGGCCGCTTGCATCTGTGCTAATCATGCCACCAATAGTTGCGCGATTTGAGGTTGAGAGTTCGGGGGCAAAAAACAAACCGTAGGGTTTCAGCGCTGCATTCAACTGATCTTTAACGACCCCTGACTGAACTCGCGCCCAGCGCTCCTCAACATTGATCTCGAGTATCGAATTCAAATGCCGCGATGTATCGACTATTAGTCCATCCGTTAACGATTGACCATTGGTGCCCGTGCCACCGCCTCTCGGAGAAAGTATAACGTTGCGAAAACGTGCATCCTCAACGAGACGTGCGAGACACTCGACATCAGCCACATCCGAAGGAAAAACTGTGCCTTGGGGTATGCGCTGGTATATCGAATTGTCAGTTGCGTACACCACTCGACTCGCGTAGTCCCAGGCGATTTCGCCTCGAAAGCCACTGTCTTTCAGCGCTTCAAGAAACGCCGAGTACAGCTCGGCAAGGTTAGATACAGGATCAATCTGAGCAATCATAAAAATCCAACACTCGGCACATATCAAATTTGATAATCAAATGCCCTTATGACAAAAAGCATTCATATATAGAATGATCGACTTACAGTTTTCGTCTATTCGGCTCGATAGAGACACCGCAGAATCGATTCTGCTGGGATAACAATTGCTCTACAAACGTATTCCACAGCCCATAAGCATGAGTTTTATGAATGAATCCACGTAAGCTCATACCCTCGATGTCATTGCTGGTAGCGTTCGAAGCTGCCGCCAGGCACCTCAGCTTCACGCGCGCAGCTGAAGAGCTTTCTCTTACCCAAAGCGCCGTCAGTCGACAGGTTCAGGCGCTGGAAGCGCTACTGGAGGTGAGCCTGTTTCGGCGTGACGGTCGCCAAATAACCCTGACCGCAGTCGGCGCCGCCTACCTGCACGAACTAAGCCCGGCACTAGGCCGCATTCGTAGCGCCACGCTGCAGGCAATCGCCTTTCAATCAGGGATTGGCGCGCTGCACTTAGCGCTTCTACCAACGTTTGGCTCAAAATGGTTACTGCCAAGGCTTGAAAATTTCTATCTTGAACATCCAGGCATGCGCATTCACATTCATTCGAGAATTGGCACACCCGATTTCGTCACAAGCGAACTTGATGCAGCTATTTGCGCAGGCGTAGGTCCTTTTCCAGGACTGGTTGCGCATCGCTTACTCGCTGAAGAGCTTTTAGTCGTAGCACCACCCAATCTGGCCGGATTAATCTCGCCAGAAGATATATGCAGCAGACTGCTGCTCAATGTAACGGTCCGTCCCGAAGCCTGGGGCGAATGGTTTGAGCAGCAAGGCCTGCCACATAAGTCAATGAGAGTCGGACCCAGCTTCGAACTTACATCCCACCTGATCCAAGCCGTGGTAGCCGGAATTGGTGTAGGCCTGGTGCCTAAGGTATTGGTATCTAATGAGCTCGCCAACGGCAGCTTGGTCAGCCTGTTCACACCCGTGCACAGTAGCCGAGGGTATTACTTGGTTTATCCAACCCGAAACGAAAGGCTCCCCTCTCTGGTGGCCTTTCGCGAATGGCTACTGGCACAAAGCGAATTACCCGAAGTGACGGATCAACAGAGCTCGTAAGGGGTAATGACGAAGGATTGGCTTCAGGCTATTCACGCGCCTTCGGCTAGGAGTGAGCACTATCAAATTTCCGTCGTTCCTCACCTGGCGTACACCCCCATACTTGTCGATAGGCAGCCCCCAAGTGTGATGCAGAAACAAAACCGCAACTATAAGCAATTGAAGCGATGGGCTGAGTACTTTCCCGAAGCAATCGGCGTGCTTCATTTAACCTGAGCTCAAGATAGAATCTCTTTGGGGTCATGCCAAAATGCTGATGCCACAGACGCTCCAGCTGCCGGTGTGACAAGTTGCAACGGTCAGCAATTTCTTCGATGCTGACGATCTTCTCGAGATTATTTTCCATGAAGGCAATTGCGACTGTGAGCCTTCGGTCGTGCACGCCATAGCGCCACTGAACTGACATTCTTTGATGCTCTTCAGGCGCTCTTATTCTCGCGTGAAGAAATTGTTCGGCGATACTCGCAGCAAACTTACTACCAAAATCGAGCGCGATTTGCGCCAGCATAAGATCGATGACAGCAGTGCCGCCAGCACAAGTCCAGCGGTTACCGTGATTGACGAACAGCTCTTTGGAAACCTCGATCGATGGAAACTCCTCAGTGAACTGTCCGACTGACTCCCAATGCAAAGTGCACCGCTTTCCCTCAAGCAATCCGGCCCGAGCGAGAATAAAAGTGCCAGTACTAAGCGCGCCGATTGTCATGCCACTCGCCGCTGCGCGCTGCAGAAAACGCAGCTTCTTTGGGGGTTTCTGGTGCTCAATGTCTAGGCTGGCCAAGACAAAAACACGATCAAGCTCCGGGGCTTGATCGACCGAAACGGTCTGAATTTCGATGCCACTGCTAGAACTGATCGTCCCACCGGATTCAGTAAGCAAGCTCCACTCATAAAGTGCTTTACCTGCCAGCCGATTGGCGGCGCGCATAGGCTCACTGGCGCCAGCTAGGGCCATCATTGAGAACTGAGGAAAGATAAGCAGACCGATTCGCTTGGTTGCGCTGTGACTCACAGACGCTGCTGAATCGCTGGGTTCCCTCATCGCCTGATCCTTTCATGGGTGATTTCAGGCAGTAACGTTAACAGTTTAGGTCGCGGTGAGGGAGTGACTTCACACATGCAGGGCCAAGGCGAAAACAATCAGGCAAATTGAATCATCACACTGAAAGCTACATCCTAACGTGCGTTAAGAATGACCAGAACCATAAAGCTAACTGAGCCCATGAATAACGGCGCCTGTAAGATCTCCTACACCGAGATCCTACAGCGCCGTCGGCACATTAACCGCGAGTACGGATTGCCTCGTCAATGCTTTGAATCATTGACTTGAACACTGGGCTTTCAGGTTGATTCTGTTGGCCGTGCTGCATCTGCGAAATAATCAGTGCTTGCGAACCCGCATCACCAGGATACTTCTGGTGCAGACGTACGGACTCAGAAGGCATGTGCAAAGTGTTGTCGGCACCATGGATAATCAATGCTGGCGGGAAGTCTTTCGCACCCTCCAGCGCCTGCTCTGGATCATAGGCAACATAGGATTTGTAAGATTTAGCACTGACATAAGTGCAACCAGGCCAGCGGTCGGCGCCACCTGCTTCAGTGTAACCACCCAGTTGCTGATCTACATATGCCTGAGTTTCAGGATCCAAAGGATAATAGCCAAGACGTGTTGCTTCAGTGCCGGTATCGAATGGTGGGATAGCTGCGTCATCCGCAAGTCGCAGAATCGCTGCATCAGCCGCAGCCTGATCAGAGCGCAACCCCTGGAGATTGCGAATATGGGTATAGTTCATCGGCACCCAGAAACGAATCTGTTCATTGCCAGCAGCAGCCAATTCGACAATAGCGCCGAGACTTGCAACTGAACCCATTGCCCATGAGGCCACAACAGGCATTTCACCGAAGTTCTCTCGCACCCATTCCACAGCGCCCAGCACTTCATCTTTCTGGTCTTCGAGAATGACGTTAGTAACGACCTTCCCTTCTGATTCGTAGGTGTTACGGATCTGCTTGTTGGAAAAGAACCCTGCCACATCATAGGTCATTACTCGATAACCAAGAGCCGCCAGTGCACGACCGAACAACTGCCCATACATGGTCACCCCTCCAGTAAAACCGGAGTTGAATACCACTGGCGGCAATTTTTGCGCTGCAGCATCGAGGGTTTCAGGCTGAAAGACAGTGCCTTTCAGGCTCAAGGTTTCATTGTCGTACTTGACAGTGAAGGTGATATCTTTTGTTGTAATATTAGTCATCGCTTGCTATCTCGAGGTGGGAGGCGTGGTCGTGTTTACACTTACCAGTTGATCGAGCGCTCCACGGAGGAGCTGATCAGCAGGAACTTGTGTTTCTTTGGTTGCATACGCAGCAACGTCATCAACAAAGCTAAATGCTTTGCTCAAATCAAACAGACTGGAGAACGGTGTCCCCTGATTATCTGTGCCTACATGAGGCGCATCAGAGGCTTCCAGAAGAACCTTGCCGTCACCCAGTGCACGAACGATCTCAGCGACGAAGCGAGCGGTTACTTCTGAACAGATGGAAGTTCTATAGCCTGGCCCCTTGAACCAAACATTGCCTCGCTCGCTTGCCTCGGCTAAGAGTGCCTGGAAAGCCGGCTCGGTAATGCCGCGTTCGCTGTGACAGGTTCCAAGGTGATCAATAATGACTCGCACACTTTTAGGAATCTGGCGTAAAACACGCAGATTTGTCTCGGCCTCTTTGGCGTAAATGTGCAAGTGCTGATGCGGGAGTAGGCGAGAATAAAAAGCGGCCCACGGCTCATCACAATACTGCCTATCAGTCACTGATTCAGGCGCTGCATCATGCAGAACAATCCGTGCACCGATAATCTGAGGGTGCGATAACCGTTGTTGAGTAGCGTATTCAGGCTCCGCCTTAATCGTACCGACAAGCTTGATCTCTCCGTATCGCAACGGATTTTCCGCTTGCAGCCGCTTCAACTCTTCGAAAGACGCGAAAACATTTTCTGAGTCAGGAAGAATGCTGAGATGGACATTGTTAATGAGTGACAAATTAACGCCAGCGTCAATCAGTTCGTCCAGATAGTCGGTCAGTGGGTGCGGCGCCGGTATGGCATAAGGCAGCGAACCAGCGACCCGTTGAAGGTCATCCGACGTATAAAAGTGAACATGCGAATCAATTCTTTGCGTCTTCGGTAGCATGATTATTGTTTCCTACTCTTGTGAGAAAACAATAATCCCTGTCAGCGTCGTGCCTCTCCTGTCAACTCGACGTGTAGTATCAAATTATCGCCATGTACGTTTTGAAGAATGGAAAGCAGCAATTTACCAATATGCGATAAACCGTTAGCACACATGCTCAACAAGCCCGTTTCTACTGGCTTTGGGGGCTGGGGAGCATGGGTTTGATTAAGCACCTAAAGGTGAGCGGCTCGCATGCAGATCCGAGACATGGCGAAATCTTGCTCTTACTTCACAGGGACGCAGATAGGTCGCCAATAAATCTGCTTGGGGCCGTCTCTGCTTCTTGCTACCTCTAAGCTATTGCCAATAGGCAGAAAACCAGGCTTTGTGTTCTTCAGATTCGGACTTTAGCCATTCGACGAAAAGCTCTACCGCCTCATCGTCATCCCCATAGCTTGGTCTGACCAGATAATAGGCGTCGGGGGACGGTAACTTGAATGAAAAAGGCGCTGTGAGCAGGCCTTTCTCCAGATATCCACGCGTCGTGGCCTCATCCCCGATTGTTACTCCATCCCCTCTCGCAGCCGCCTCAAGGCAAAGCACTGTCTGGCTATAAACGCGGCCATGTTCAGGATCGATATCTTGCGACCCATCAGCGGCCAAGAATGAAGTCCACCAAAACGAAGACCTATCATGAATAAGCATCTGACTTCTGAGGTCAGACATTCGAGGCGCATGGCGAAGGTGAGAGAAATAACCCGGGGCCGCCACAGGGAAAACGTTATTGGTAAACAAGGATTCAAAACGGCAATTGCGCCAATTGCCTCGCCCCCACAGCAGCGCACAATCGTAGCCCCCATCGGGTGGGTTTTGCAGCGATGTTTCTGACTGAATCGAAAGCCTAAATTCTGGATATAACCGCTCAAAGGATGGCAGGCGTGGAAAGAGCCATAGCTGTGCAAAATCGGCATCAGCCACTACCCGAATCTGTTGCGGTCTGTTGGCACTGACTTTCTCTAATTGAGCATTGAGATTAACAAGGCTTGAGGTGACGGCCCTCGCCACCAAACGACCGGCTTCTGTACTTACAATCTTTCGGTGCGATCTGACAAACAGTGGCGTTCCAAAATGTTCTTCAAGAAGTGCAACCTGCTTGCTCACTGCGGATTGAGTAAGGCCCAACTCCTCCCCGGCCTTAGTGAAACTCTCGTGTCGAGCCGCACACTCAAAAACCCTTAACGCATGCAGTGAGGGTAAACGGGCCATGAAAAGCCACTCTCCATCGTCAAAACAGCCTAGCGATTAGGCTGTGGTGGATTAATCCGCTGACCGATATACCTGCCAGATTGAAAGCAGCGAGCATAACACCCGCCCATAACGATCAATATCTGTAGCGGCGCCGCTAAAGCCTCAGAGCCCTCAGCTATCACCGTCATCGCCGCCCAACATGCGCAACGTTAGCCGCACAGAGCTACACATCGCACGCTAGAGGTGCACACGTCCCTGCTCAAAACACAGCCCCATGCGCTCCTCGAATATGACAGGCGTGAAGAGTTTCGCATTCCAAAAAGTAGTGCAAACCATGAATTATTTGAGTTTGTAACACTTGAGTGAATCCTGCATTTTGCTTTCGAAACACCCATGAGCAAATCCCAGTACGGAGGCAAAACAATGGCTCAATTGTATCCATTTACAGACCCAAAAGTGGCTGAAAACTCACAGCCAAGGACCATGGTTTCTGGGCGTGGTTGCTATGTGACAGACACAAACGGGCAGGAACTGCTCGATGCAGTTTCCGGTCTTTGGTGCGCAGGCCTTGGCTTTAGTAATGAACGTCTAGCTGCTGCTGCTCACAAGCAAATGCGTACGCTTCCGTATTACCACAGCTTTATGGGTCGCAGCGCGGAGACTACACAAAAGCTTGCTGCGAAATTGGCAGAGATTTTGCCTGAGCACCTGAACCATGTTTTCTTCGCCTGCTCCGGTTCTGAAGCGGTAGACAGCGCACTCAAGGTAATGCGCCTGTATCAAAACGCACGTGGCAAACATGAAAAGAAGAGAATCATCGCTCGCCATGATGCATACCATGGCTCTGGCATAGACAGTGCTGGCTTAACAGGGATGAGCTATTGCCATGAAGGTTTCGACCTGCCGCGTTCGTTTGTGCTTCGCGCATCCCGACCGCATTACTACGCAGACGCTTTGCCAGGGGAAACAGAAATTGAGTTCTCTAAACGGCTGGCGCGTGAGCTCGATAAGCAAATTATTGATGCTGGCCCTGAAACCATAGGTGCATTCATCGGCGAGCCCGTGATGGGCTCAGGTGGCGTAATTCTGCCACCAGAAGGCTATTGGCAAGAAATACAGAATGTCCTGGCTCGCCACGATATTTTGCTCATAGCAGATGAAGTCATCTCCGGATTCGGTCGGACTGGCGAGTGGTTTGCGTCACAAAAATATGACATCAAACCAGACATGTTGACCATGGCCAAGCAATTGTCTGCTGCCTACTTCCCAATCAGCGCACTTGCGGTAGGGGATAAGGTTTACCAAACCATTGCACCACATGCCCACGAACTCGGAACTTTCGGCCACGGTTTCACATATGGAGGTCATCCGACGGGGGCAGCTGTTGCACTGGAAACAATCAACATTTACCAAGAAATGGATGTTTGCGCGACAGTTAAAAAACTGTCAGCCCAACTCAGCGCTCGACTTGAAAAGTTCTCAAAACTATCTCTCGTCGGCGATGTACGAGTGACCGGCTTGATGGCGGGTGTGGAACTATCAGGCTTCGGAAAAGAAGCTGGTGTGCATGGACGTGCTGTCGGTGCCGAGGCCGAAAGCCGCGGCGTACTGTTTCGCGTAATTGGCGATGTTCTCGCCATTAGCCCACCCATGATCATTACAGAAGAAGAGCTCGACTATGTAATAGACACCTTATATCAAAGCATTCTGGCAGTAACTGAAAGAATGGCCGCTTAATAAAAGCAAACCAACCCCCTAATGTTAAAAACAAGTTACAAGGGTGACAACATGACCGTAACAGTAGCAGCCATGCAAATGGCATGCAGTTGGGATCGAGAAGAGAACTTAGAAAAAGCAGCCGGCATTATTCGACAAGCCGCTGCAGCTGGGGCTCAAATAATTCTTCCCCAAGAACTGTTCTCGCAACACTTTTTCGCATTTATGGACTGGAAGTCAGAATA